>ERZ1066120.313-NODE-313-length-47990-cov-15.478377_pt1 | contig 47990 bp, 42 predicted proteins | sample MGYA00382767_ERZ1066120 | MGnify/ENA primary metagenome ERZ1066120 (study PRJEB33369, sample SAMEA5778350) | biofilm metagenome | biome: Industrial cooling water; feature: Water cooling tower basin; material: Biofilm | place: United Arab Emirates | collected...
GTCGTTGCTGCACCGATGCAAGCATTTGCTCCAATTGTAGCTTTCCCTACCACTAAAACCCCAGCCCCTAGATTTACTCCCGTCTCGATCTCCAGATTTCCATCATGGGCGTGCAGCACGACCCCCATGCCGATACATACTCCAGCGGCAATAATAATTTTACTGTTTGGGTCGGCATGGAAAACTACCCCAGGAGCGATCGCCGCCGTGCGATCGATTATCACCTCGCCACTGATATGCGAATTAAAGTTACCAATTGGGTGTAGTGGCGATAAAGACATTTAAATTGAAACCTTTGAACAGGAGACAGAAGATAGGAGACAGGAGGGAGCCAGAAGGTAATTTTAACTTTCAACTTTTGACTTTTGACTTACCCCTACTCTTGATTCCTGTACGGGCGGGTTTAGCAAATATGTTTTGCAAATTAGCAAAGAATTCAGACAAAACCCGCCCCTACGATTCCCTGGTGCTAGGGACGTTGGATAATCGTTTCCAGCACTCGTCGTTTTTGTTTGGAGTCAATCCCGACCAACCGGACGTATTCACCAGGGTGGTTAGCTAGACAAGTTTCCAGCGCGTTCACTACCTCTGACTCATTTCTGGTAGTAATCGGACTACAACTCTGCCAAGAACCAGTGCGGAAACGGCGTTGGTCTACATGTTCCGAGCCAATTGTATGCCCAGCTGCTAAGAGGTGGCGTACTTGGTCTACAACATCGCCCCCCAGTTTAGAACTTGTTGCCCTACCCGAACTGGCACTGCTGCCATTAGCATAAGAGGGTGTAGAGGCGTAAGTAGAATGACCCGCTGAATGAGATACTGGTGCTTGCCCGTCTGGACGTTGGATAATTGTTTCCAATACTCGCTGTCTGCGTCTGGGGTCAATGCCGATCAAGCGTACGTACTCCCCTGCAAACTCAGCGAGGCTAGCTTCTACATCTGAGATGACTTGGGATACTTGATTAGAATTAATCGCGCCGCAGCTAGCCCAGGAACCCGTACGGAAGCGACGGCGATCGACGTGTTCCGTCCCGACTTGATATCCTTGTGCCAGCAGGCTGCGAATTTGCTCGACGGTTTCGGCATCGAGTTTGGAACTGCCTGTCGAGCCACTACTGCGGTAGCTGCTACTAGGAGCTGCACCACTACTGCGGTAGCTGCTACTAGCTGGCGGTACGGCAGCTTTCGCCGCACCATTACTTTGGATTAAGGCTTGTCCGTTAGGTCTTTGAATAATTGTTTCTAATACTCGCTGCCTGCGTCTGGGGTCAATTCCAAACAAGCGGACGTATTCGCCTTCATGTTCTGCCAAACAAGATTCTAAAGCCGCGATCGCCTCCGACTCCGAACGAGGTTCGAGCGGCGTGCAACTCTTCCACGTCCCAGTGCGGAAACGGCGCTGGTCTACATGTTCTGTACCGATCTTGTATCCTTGCGACAAGAGGTGTCGCACTTGCTCCACTGCTTCTGTATTCAATCGTTTGCCCATAATTGCACTAGCACTCCCAGTAACGCCTTTGACCCCATCCGCTTGAGACTGTGACTGCTCTTCGCGAATGGGGGTGATGCAAGCCCGATCGTCAGCGCAAAGATACCCCGATCGCAGCGCGTTATTTACCCCAATGACGTGGCGCGCAAACTCTCGGTCTACTTGTTGCACGTCGGGTAAGCGATCGGCTTGCTGTTGGTTTGTAATCGTTGCTCCCGAAGGTACGTACTTCCCAGCCGGAATCTCTACATCTTGGATCAGGACGTGCATCATTACGATGCAACCATTACCGATCCTGGCGTTGAATACGGTGGAGCGAAAGCCGATGAAACAATCGTCCCCCACGTATGCTGGTCCGTGGATCAACGCCATGTGAGTAATGGAAGTATTTTTGCCGATCCATACCGAATATTGTTTGCCATCGTCCCCGATCACGCGACCTTGTTCCAGTCCGTGAATCACTACCCCATCCTGCACGTTCGTGCCTGCACCGATATGAAAAGGAGTGCCTTCATCGGCGCGAATTGATGTTCCTGGCGCGATCAGGACGTTAGAGCTGATATGGACATTCCCAATCACGTTGGAAAAGGAATGCACGTATGCAGTTTCGTCAATCTGTGGCTCTGCCAAATTTTTCGACCAGGGGGTAGGCGGGGCAGCATAGCTGCGGGCTACCATACGTTAAAATCCTCTGAACTATCCTGTTGCTATGAACTGACTTTGCGGCGATCGCCTAGGGAAAACTCGACCTGTCTTGCTCTCTTTTGCTGTACAGGTTGCGATTGTCTACGCTGACAGTATCGATAATTCCCACTACCAATGCATCTAGGGGACGCGATTGATTGCCGTCGATCTGACGGGCAGCACTGCCGCGACTGACTAGAACCCACTCATCCACACCAGCACCTACCCAATCGGCTGCTACCTCATATTCGGGTAGCAGGCGACCATCAGCATCGATAAATTGCAACAGCAGTAGCTTGGCTCCTCGCAAACTCGGTTCTTTGTGGGTACTAACGACCGTACCCCGAACTTGGGCGATTTGCATTCAGGTTTACGGTCTGTTGTAAGGACGGATACCGCTAACGCTCTCGCGGAACTGTTCTACTGCTTCGGTGTAACGAATCGGTAGCACGTATTCCAAATTTTCGTGAGGACGAGCGATGATGTGGGTAGACAAGACTTGACCGCCATTCACGCGCTTGACGGAATCTATACCAGCGGATACAGAAGCTTGCACTTCCGAAACGTCACCTCGCACGATCACCGTAACGCGACCGCTACCGATCTTTTCGTAGCCCACCAGGGTAACGCGAGCTGCTTTTACCATCGCGTCAGCTGCTTCTACCACTGCGGGGAAGCCCAATGTTTCGATCATTCCTACTGCGATTGCCATTTTGTTGTACTCCGTAACTGAAAGTAGCGTAAGGTTATCAAACTGAAAAACTGACTGAAAGCTGAGGGTCGGTTACAGCTAAGTGCGGAACTGTTCTACAGCCTCGGTATAACGAATTGGCAGCACGTATTCTAGGTTTTCGTGAGGACGGGCGATGATATGTGTAGAGACAACTTCACCGCCGTTGACTCGTTTGGCTGCTTCAATACCAGCGGAAACCGAAGCTTGTACTTCTGAAACGTCGCCCCGCACGATTACCGTCACGCGAGCGCTACCAATTTTCTCGTAACCCACTAGAGTGACACGGGCAGCTTTCACCATTGCATCTGCTGCTTCTACAACTGCGGGAAAGCCCTTAGTCTCAATCATTCCAACCGCGATCGGCATTTTTACTCTTCTCCTTGATAGCGCGTAGATAAACCTAGTGGATTTAGTTTGACAGTAAATTTCTGACGAGAATACCCATTCTTAATTAGAAAAAAGTCTTCCTTAAATAAGCATAGGAAAGCTTTGCTCCCCTGACAATATAAATCATTATGATAATTTTGAATGAGAATGTTTAAAAAAACTTAACGGTGCATTTTTCGCTCGATCCGACATCTAAACCACTCCTGTTTATCACTGTCCTGCTTTTGTTTTATAATTTTTTAATTACTTTTAGATAAAGCAAACTTATAACTCAGTAACTTCATCCTCTGGAGCGATTGCCGAAGGTCGCGCCTAATGACGCTAGAAGTTTTCACTGACAAATAGCTATTGACCGACGAGATCTCACCTACTGGGGTGCTATAATTGCCTACACTCAAGCTAGATCGGCTTTACCTCGCTTTACCTCAGTAGTAAGGGGATCGAGAATTTGGCGAAAGTGGAAATCAGCTAAGAAAATACTCAGTCAGACGCATTTCGTAAGAAAAAACTATTAACAACAAAGAACGTTCAGAAAACAAAAAAATACAACAGAGATTGACAAACAGAAATTAAAAAAACTCAAATGTCCTCACTAAAAAAACACTAGAATTGCTACCAAATAATTTTTTTTAGTTACAAATAAGCAGGAAAATTGTAAATGGCGCAGTTTTTATTCATAAACAGTTGGTGGGTTCCCTTCTATGGCTTGATTGGTGCGGTTCTCACATTGCCTTGGGCAATGGGGATAGTGCGTCGCACCGGACCTAGACCTGCTGCATACTTAAATGTATTAATGACGGTAGTAGCTTTTATCCACAGCGTTATCCTGCTGATGGATATGTGGGATCGAGAACCGCAGAGCTTTCTCTTCACGTGGTTCAAAGCAGCCGATCTAGATTTGTCTTTTGCCTTAGACGTGTCGCCAGTCACTCTTGGTGCAGCAGTTTTAATTACTGGTTTGAGTCTGCTAGCTCAGGTTTACGCCCTAGGTTATATGGAGAAAGACTATGCCATAGCGCGTTTTTTTGCCTTGTTTGGATTTTTTGAGGCAGCGTTATCTGGCTTAGCTCTGAGCGATTCCTTGATTCTCAGCTATGCTCTACTGGAAATGCTAACGCTATCCACCTATTTGCTGGTAGGCTTTTGGTACGCTCAGCCATTAGTAGTAACAGCGGCAAGAGATGCTTTTTTAACGAAACGGGTGGGAGACATACTGTTATTGATGGGAGTTGTGACACTCGCCTCCTTAGCAGGTAGCCTTAACTTCTCTGACTTGAATGAATGGGCGCAGACAGCCCAGCTATCACCATTAACATCGACTTTATTAGGCATTGCTTTAATTGCCGCACCCGCAGGGAAGTGCGCGCAATTTCCATTGCATTTGTGGTTGGACGAGGCAATGGAGGGTCCTAACCCTGCTTCCGTGCTGCGAAATTCTATGGTGGTATCAGGTGGGGCGTTTGTGTTGTATAAGCTGCAGCCGATATTGGCGCTATCACCTATAGCCTTGTCAGCTTTGGTAACTATCGGTACAGTGACGGCAGTAGGAGCATCGCTAGTCTCGATCGCCCAAATTGATATTAAACGGGCGCTGTCTCATTCCACTAGTGCCTACATGGGATTGGTATTTTTATCTGTAGGCTTGCAGCAGGGTGGCGTAGCACTGATGTTGCTATTTACCCACGCGATCGCCAAGGCATTACTATTTATGAGTGCAGGCTCGATCATTGCCACCACGCACACCCAAGATTTAACGGAAATGGGAGGTTTGTGGTCGCGGATGCCTGCGACCACAACGGCTTTTGTCGTCGGTGCAGCCGGACTAGTGACGCTCATCCCCTTGGGTAGCTTCTGGGCAATGGTGCAGTGGGCAAACGGCTTTTGGATAGTTAGCCCTTGGGTTGTCGGCGTATTGCTCGTAGTTAATGGTTTAACGACACTCAATCTCACTCGCGTTTTTCGACTTGTTTTCTGGGGCGATCCGCAGCCAAAAACTCGCCGCGCTCCAGAAGTCATGTGGCATATGGCTTTACCTATGGTGTCGCTGACAATAGTAACGCTACTAGTTCCGTTGATGTTACAGCAATGGGGATTGTTACCGAGTTGGGAAAACGTCAACTGGCAAGCAGTCACTCTCTTAATCGCATCAAGTGGATTAGGACTAGCAATCGGCTCGACAATATACCTGCATAAAGCTTGGTCGCGACCCGTGCAATTGCAATGGCGATTTTTGCAAGACTTGTTGGGCTACGATTTCTATGTAGATGAGGTTTACAAAGTCACGGTGGTTTTGGCAGTGAATTCGATCTCCAAGATTTCCGCCTGGATCGACCGCTACATCTTAGATGGCTTGGTAAATTTAGTTGGCATTGTCACCATCTTTAGCGGTCAGAGCTTGAAGTACACCATCTCCGGTCAATCGCAAGCTTATATGCTAACCATCCTCCTCGGAGTCGGTCTGCTCGGCTTAATTATCAGCTGGTCTTTAGGATACATTTTTCAGTGACCAGTGACCAGTGACCCGTAAGTTATCAGTGGTAAGTGACTCCTTCTTCCACTCACCACTCACCACTCACCACTCACTACGATTTCAGTAATGCTCAGTGCTTTCATTTGCTTACCAGTTTTAGGTGCGGTGCTAATCTGGGTTTTGCCTCCAAGTGAAACCCGATCGCGTTATATTGCTTTAGCGGTTACTGCTGCTACATTTATTTGGAGTATTTTTCTAGGATTTCGGTTCGATCCTGGGGATGGTGCTTTCCAATTTCAAGAATCATTACCTTGGATAGATGCTTTGGGATTAAGCTATCGCCTGGGCGTGGATGGTTTATCTTTTCCATTGTTAGTGTTGAATGGCTTACTCACTTGCATTGCGATTTACAGTACCACTAGCCAAGTTACGCGATCGCGGTTCTACTATTCCCTAATCCTGCTACTGAATACGGGCGTTTCCGGTGCTTTCCTATCTCAGGATCTGTTGCTGTTCTTTCTGTTCTACGAACTGGAACTGATTCCACTGTATTTGTTAATTGCAATTTGGGGTGGCGCAAGGCGCGGTTATGCAGCTACGAAGTTTCTAATTTATACCGCAATTTCAGGCATTCTGATTCTAGCTGCCTTTTTGGGTCTGGTTTTATTAAGCGGTACTGGTTCTTTTGCTTACGAACCTTTACGCACGGCTGCTCTGAGTTTACCGCTGACAGTGCAGTTAATTTTACTCGGGGCGATTGTTGTCGGCTTCGGGATTAAAATCCCTCTGGTTCCGTTTCACACTTGGCTACCAGATGCTCACGTCGAGGCTTCTACTCCCATTTCCGTGCTACTGGCAGGGGTGTTGTTGAAGCTGGGAACTTATGGTTTGTTGCGCTTTGGCATGGATTTGTTACCGGAGGCTTGGGCAGTACTCGCCCCTTGGCTGGCAACTTGGGCAGTTGTCAGCGTGCTATATGGAGCTTCCTGCGCGATCGCCCAAACTGATATGAAAAAGATGGTAGCCTATAGCTCTATCGGGCACATGGGTTACGTGTTACTAGCAGCGGCGGCGGCGACACCTTTGAGTATTTTGGCGACGGTGTTACAAATGCTCAGTCATGGTTTAATTTCGGCACTACTGTTTCTGCTAGTAGGGGTAGTTTATGAAAAAGCAGGTAGTCGGGATACTCAGGTATTAAGGGGACTGCTCAATCCGGAACGAGGTTTACCCGTAATTGGCAGCTTGACGATTTTGGGAGTGATGGCAAGCGCTGGTATTCCTGGTATGGTCGGGTTTGTGGCAGAGTTTCTCGTTTTTCGCGGCAGTTTTCCCGTCTTTCCTACCCAAACTCTTCTGAGTATGGTGGGTACTGGTTTGACTGCGGTGTATTTCTTGTTATTGGTGAACCGTGCCTTTTTCGGACGGTTATCGCCTCAAGTGGTCGATCTGCCTAAAGTTTACTGGTCGGATCGCATCCCCGCGATCGCTTTAGCAATACTGATCGTGGTGTTGGGGATTCAGCCAAGTTGGATGGCACGTTGGAGCGAACGGACAACTACGGCAATGGTAAATAATGCAGAAGCGATCGCCCATCTAGCGGTAAAGCATCCGCGATCGTAAATTGGTCTTACTAAAATCTGTCCCTATTGGCGAGATTCATACCTGTAGGGGCAGGTTTTGCAACCAGATTTATGAAAAATGCTCGCTCGAACCCAGATATAGGCTGGAAAAATCCTTAACGCAGATAGAGACGGATAAGAACAAATTAATCGAAAAATCTATTTCTATAAATAACTTGATTTGTGAGCCAATTGAATTCAAATCTCTCAGCCAATAACAAATTCCCACAAAACAACATACAAAATACAAAATCTAAGCCTTTGAGGATAATTATCAATGGTCAGCATCACTAATAAGCCTACCGCCCACCCTTTAGCAGAATACATTCAAAGGTTACAAACAGGAGAAGCTTTACTCGCAGATACTCCTGAAAATGTTTTAGAAGTTGTAGGAATTCTCAAAAGCTACGGTGTGGTCTTGGATGCCTACTGGCGGAATTTAACTTACATCTCCGAAAATCAATTTTTAGTTTTCTTCCCCTTTTTCAAATATTTCAACGGAGAATTTTCTGTAAGCAAATTACTACGTCATTGGTGGCACGATCGCATCAATTTTGAATATGCCGAATATTGCATGAAAGCTATGTTCTGGCACGGTGGTGGCGGATTAGATGCTTATTTAGACACGCTAGAATTCAAAGAAAGAGCAGCAGCAGCTATTCAAGCAAAGTTTAAAAATAATCCTTTGGTTTTGGGATTAAACCAACTCTTTCCAGAGTTTTTACCGGAATTAGTACGCCAGCAAGCTTATTACAGCGGGTTGGGGCAGTTTTGGCACGTCATGAGCGATATGTTTTTGAAGCTGAGCGATCGCTACGATCGCGGCGAAATAAAAACTATTCCGCAGGTAGTGGAGCATATCTTAAATGGTTTGGTTGCCGATGCCAATACACCAATTACTTACAAGGTCAAAATCAAAGGTAAAGAGTACGAAATTATTCCCAAAAGTGCGGGTTTAACTTTCCTTCCCGATACAGCCGTACCCTACGTAGAAGCTGTTTTCTTCCGAGGCACGCCATTCCAAGGTACGATTTCTTACAACGCTCAAGCGCATCAAATTCCCCCCGATCAAGCACGATTTGCTTACGGTGCGCTGTATGCAGATCCATTACCAATTGGCGGTGCTGGCATTCCTCCGACGCTGTTGATGCAAGATATGCGGCATTACTTACCCGAATACTTGCATGAAGTCTATCGTCGCACCAAGCGCGGAGAAGATGACTTGAGAGTACAGATTTGTATGACTTTCCAAAAGTCGATGTTCTGCGTCACCACAGCCGCAATTTTGGGACTGATGCCTTATCCAGCAAATACTGAAGATCCATCAGAGCAACAGGCAAATATAGCTTATCTCGAAAATTGGATGGATCGATTTATGACTTCGCGGTTGTTGGATGTGAATAGGTAGAGGGTAAAAGGCGATCGCGCTGTTTTAGGATGGAGGAGGGGTGCGATCGTGACAGCGAATTATTAGGGTATGGGTAAGTAAAATTGAAATTAGTCGTAGCGTGCCTTTTTGGATTTAATCACCTCAATTACATCATCGTGCTTTTGCCCCTCAATAAGATCCTTGAGATGAATTTGCCCATTGATGTATTGAACGTGGATACGCCAGCCTGAGACTTTATCAATATCAGCACGATAAATTGCCTGCTTTACACCCTTTACTTTGTGCAGTCTCGTTTTTGGAAATTTTCTTGTTCTGTGACACTCGTTGTCTTCAAGTTCTGCCAAGGCTTCCAGAAAACAAATTTTTAGCTCGTCATCTGGCAAAATCTTCATGGCTTCATAAATGATGCCATATTCATCGCAGAGAATAAGAGTTTTTGCCATAAGCGAGCTTACAAGATCTGGGCAGTTTCTCAATTATGGTGAACAAGGTCTTGATATAAAGACTCTGCTACACCTTTATATGCTTTATCGAGGTCATCGCGTTTGACTACTCGAAAAAGAGTAAAAATAACTTGCCCAAAGATTGGATCTTCGTCAACTGTCAAAATTACCCTTAGTTTTTGAGAAACCCGTAGTCTATAGAGTGAAGATTTGTAACCATTAAGATTTGATGGTAGACGGAGGCGGCGCAGCTTACGATAAACATCAGATTTTTGGGTGGGGAAGAGGCTGGCGCAATCGTTGATTGTTTGAATCACTGCTGCTTTCTCTTCTTCACTCAGCTTAGCAACATCCGTCTCAAAACCCTTTGTTGACTCAATTAGAACATCCACAGTAGGAACTGCCAATCTGAATTTAACTACTTGCTTTCAAGCTTCAGCATAACAACAAAACATGGTTCCCAAAATAGCTCCGTAAGAACTTAATACAGAAGTTGGACAAGTTTGTCCGAAAACTATTCCCACTAATATCCTGAGCAGCCTAACGGCTCAAATCAGCAGCTCGATAATGTTTGCAACCAACACAAGCGGCTTCAGTTTGTCCGCTGCACCAGGATTGTTATACTGCTTGAAATAAAGATCTCTTATCTTCTCTAAAGAAGCAGCATAACTACTTGATAAAAATATTGTTATTGTAATTATTGAATTAGATATAATTTGTTTGTTGATTAGAAATGAAAATTTCTACTACCTCTAAGATGGTTCGGGCTTTAAAGACAACACCCAAGTTAATCATTTGCTGAAATACTGCAACTGGCACAGCAGCTGTAGGTACTGCCATCATCTCAATCCTTCCTGTATCCTCGCGGTAAAATACTGAGGCAATAACGCCTAGGAAAAGAACTCGGCTACCAACTACAGTTGCACCGTTCTTCTGTTGATAAGTACCTGTATTGTAAAGGAATACAGGACTCCCGCTTGAGCCAGGAAAAACTGATGCATCTACCAGAAACTGTGGCGCATTCTGAAAATCAATCATAATTGGTGTTGCTGTAATGCCACGCCGTATAATAGGAAGGTAGTTCTGGGTATCCCAAATGCCGTTGGGGTAACCAATAAAAACAACATCTTCAAGAGCATCTAAACTTTCAATTGAAGACATATCAGCAATAAAACTGGCATCTACAGATTTAAAGAAAATTTGAATATTTTACTGAGAAAGACGCTCTAGAATAGGTACAAAAGGAGTAATAGCAATATCAACTTCTGGATCGGGATGCCCCATCCATATCTGCTCGAAATTCGGAACTTGTAAAGTGTATCTCTGCCCTAAAATTGGCTGCCCGTTATTCTTAAATAGTGAAAGACAGAGTACCTATTAAAGTGCCAGCAATAACATGCTTATTAGTGACAAGAAAGAGGTAAGTTACGCCCTCACGTTGTAAGGAGAAAATAAAACTTGTTCCTACACCAGTAGCCCCATTCGGTGAAATTGTCTCAATCCGAATAGTTGTGAATAGAAGTTGTTCTGCTATTGAAGATGTTTGCATAAAGCTCTGTTGTATGGAGCAGCATAACTATTTATTAGATTGAATTTTTTCCATAACACTCAGATACGGTGAACTATATTGTAAATTCACAAAGTATTTTCTTTTTAAGGGTGAGTACATTATAAACCATACATAGTATTGTACCGAGTAAGGCGATCGCATAGAAAGTTTCTATATATTTTCCGGCGAACCTACGACAATAGCCTTTCAGGTGAATTCGGATAAAAATAATACAACGCTACATTCTTTCCTGGCAAAAGAGACTAGATCGCTGCGGAGATCGCACTCCTTTTATAAAACAAAAAAGCGCGATCGCCTGTCCTCGACTGCTCTCAAGTTACGATCGCTACTTCTCCCGTATCTAGATCGTACCGTCCGCCGACAATTTTCAGTTTGCCTTCCTCTACTAGTTGCATCAAAAGCTCGGAATTTTGCTCTAGTTTCTTCACTTGGTAGCGCACGTTTGCCACAACTGCATTTTCAACTAAATCGTCTTCCGATTTATTATTCGATTTGTTATTGAATTGCGCGTTAGCGGAGCTTAACGTAGTTATCGCGGGTTCGATCGCTTTCGCAAAAGAGCTAATTTGACCTGGAAGTGGTTTGCCTTGAACTGCTGCCGTGACTGCACCGCATCGTTCGTGACCCAGTACCATAATTAGCGGAGTCCCTAACATTGCTGCGGCATACTCTAGGCTGCCGAGTGCTTCAGTAGTCACAATATTTCCAGCAATTCGCACGTCAAACAAATCGCCAATTCCCAAATCGAACAAAATTTCCGCTGGAACGCGGGAATCAGCACAACTCAGGAGAGTGGCAAACGGATGCTGTGCTGTAGCCACTTCTTGCAAACGTGTCTGAGATTGATGCGGATGTTCCAGCTTTTGCTGTATAAAACGTTGATTCCCCGCTAACAATCTTTGCAGTGCTGTATCGGGACTACCTGGCTCAACCTCTCGTGTAACTGCGGCTCGTGCCGATCGCGCGTCAACAAGTACGCTACTGGCAGCAACGCCAACACTAACACCTGCTAGCTTTTTTAAAAACTGGCGGCGATCGATAAATTTATTCTGATGGCTCATAACTGATTTAAAGCGATGCAATACACCTAACGGAACGAATCTCCATCGCATCGGAGATATAACACGCACCCCCAAACTTATTCAGGACTGGTCGAACATTTTCTATGACTGGCTTAATTTGTTCTGGCATACAGAAGGCAATAATGTAAACATTATCGAGCTGCGTTGCATCTGCACCAGGACTTCTACCGATCGCATTGCGGATCACAGTGTGTCCGATGATGCCTGCCTTATCCAAGCCTGCTAAAATTTTTGGCAGTTCTACCGAATCCGCAAGGACTTCTATTCTTTTCACTGCGTGCATAATTTACCCCCAGAGCAGATTGATGCCGTACAAATACAAAGGAATTCCCACAATAATATTGAAGGGAAATGTCAGTGCTAAAGCGGCAGTAACGTAAAGGCTAGGATTGGCTTCTGGTAGCGTCATCCTCATAGCGGCTGGAACTGCTATATAAGAGGCACTCGCACACAAGACAGAAAACAAAAGTGCATTTCCCTGCGGCATCCCGATCGCTTTGGCTAAAAGTATGCCGATCGCAGCATTAACTATTGGTGTCAAGATCGAGAAGGCAATCAAAAACGTACCAGTTTTGCCCAGATCTTTGATTCTTCCAGCAGCCACCAGTCCCATATCTAACAAAAAGAAGGTTAGGACTCCGTAAAATATACCTTGAGTAAATGGTTCTTCTACCTTCCAGCCTTTTTCTCCCGACACTGCACCTATTATTAGGCTACCAACTAAAAGAAAAACCGAACTGTTGAGGAAAGCTTCTTGCAAAACTTCCGACCACGAAAAATCGCCATCTTGCTTGTCGATCGCGAATAGTTTCACCAAAAGCAGTCCGACAATAATTGCAGGGGATTCCATCAAAGCGAGAGCTGCTACCATGTAACCGCTAAAGTTAATTCCTAGTTCAGTCAGAAAAGAACCAGCAGTAATAAAAGTAACTGCACTAATAGAACCATAGGTAGCCGCGATCGCCGCCGCATTATACAAGTCGAGTTTGAGCTTGAGAATAAAGAATGTATAGATCGGTACGACACAAGCCATCATCACGGCTGCCAAAAGGGTGAGTACGACTTCTTGGCCGACTCCACTTTTGACGAGCTCGTTTCCTCCCTTAAACCCAATCGCAAATAGGAGATAAAGCGAAAAAAGCTTAGGTAGTGGCTGAGGAATTTCTAAATCCGATTTGACAAAAACAGCTAACATCCCCAAAAAAAAGAACAGCACTGGCGGACTTAGGACGTTAGACGCAATCAAGCTTACATCCATTCCCACCTCTCTTCTGGCTTATGGGAACAGATACCCAAAAAAGTTTTAATCATCGCAAAACTTAATGTTTTATGTTAAATTCAACCACCTGACACCAACAAGAGCGCTCGATGGCGTGTCACCATTCCAATTAGGCAATTTCTACCATTACAGGAATAGTATTGAGGCATAGTTTATCAGAAGATGTAACTATGTTCAGTCTCCGGCGCTTATTTATGAAGAGAAGCGATCGCGCCGCAATTTGTAACTATTGGGGAAACTGATTTGTCATCTGTATAGATCTATGAGATATTCATAGATAAACTCAGCATAAATTGATAAGTTCAACCTTCAATACTTATCATTCTCTGCTGCGATCGCACTTGCACTGAGTTGAGCTTCTAACTGTCGTTTTCGTGCTAAAAGTTCTTGTATTTTGTGATAGCGAGCGATCGCGACGCTCAGCTCCAACAACTGATCGACAGGACAAGGATAAGACCATTGCTCGCCGGATGCATCAAGACCGCAAACGCGATAGCTAGTTGGAGATAATGAGCGATCGAAATTGCTAGATAAATCTGTTGCTGACAAATCCGGACGTTCAAACACGATTTCCTCTATCTCGTCGTCTGATTCTGAAGCAGTCGGATGAGAATCGATCCAACCATCAACAATTGGGCCTTCGTCGTAGAGTACTTGAATTTTCTGTACTATTTGTTCTAGATTGACATCTGGTATCGATTCTGTTCTTTCTACTGTAGTTTTCTTTACTGGCGATGGATTGACACTGCTAACAGGAAACTGTGGTAACTGCGGTAACTGGGGAAGTTTGCTCTTTGCTGCTGATGGCGGCGGTAAATCCACTTTTGGCGCTACTGGCAAAATCTGAAATGAGATCGGCCGATCGTTAACAGCAGGCGGTTCAGTGGTAGACTGCTTGAGCGTCTCTAGTCGATCTAAAGTTGCGTAAATGCGCTTTAATGCTTCTTTCATAACAAGACCCTCATATCTATTGGCTAGCGATCGGCGATCGACGTTTCGACTTCCGACTTATCCGACTTAATATGATGATGCCATCTTCCCCTTCGAGTCGAATTTTACTCGTTACCGGACCAGCTAAATCCGGTAAAAGCGAATGGGCAGAAACTTTGGCAATGCAATCTGGAAAATCGGTGATTTACATTGCGACAGCTCAAACCAATTCCGGCGATTCTGAGTGGCAACAGCGAATTTCCCAACATCGCGATCGCCGTCCTGCTGAGTGGTTAACCGTGGAAGCGCCACAAAACTTAATCGAAACGATCGTCACAACTCCCTCCTATTGCTGTTTGCTCATCGACTCTCTTGGAACGTGGGTAGCAAATTTGCTGGAGCAAGATAGCATGACTTGGGCAGCAACAGAGGAAAATTTAATTTTAAGTTTAGAGCACTTAGATAATAAAGATGTAATTGTTGTAGCTGAAGAAACTTCTTGGGGTGTCGTGCCAGCTTATCATAGTGGCAGGCTGTTTCGCGATCGCTTGGGTCATTTAGTCCGTCGCTTAGGAACTGTTGCCAACCCCGTTTACCTGATCGCAGGCGGTCACGTTCTCAACCTCAGTCTGCTGGGTTCTCCGTTACCTACCCCTTTAAACGAGAAACGATAGCATAGAATCAGTTATCAGTGACTAGTGACTAGTGACCAGCGATCGGCGACCAGGAACTAGAAGTAGTTTTCTCCTCTGCCCCTCCGTTTCCTCTGCTCCTGAAGCTCTCTTCCCCGACTCCCTACTCCCTTTTCATAATGGCATCCACACAAGACGTTAGAAGATATCTCGCATACTGGTTTCAGTTGGGTAAGCATGTCGTCATTCGCGACGGACAAGAACGCTTGCTACCACAGCCAGTTATAGAAGGCGATCGCTACAGTCAAGCCTTTGAAGATTGCTGGCGACGCATTAGCGCACCTGACGCAGGCGACTGCTACTTGGAGGCAACGGAGGAATCGGTAGCCGATTTACTCACGCCAGAATGGGATGTGTTTCCTTGCGCCCGTTGCACTATGCCCGTACCCATGCGTAATGTGGGAATGCCTCCCGCTTGCTGTCCTTGCAACGACTTACTCAATTGGCCCAACCTTGACGTTCCCCCGCCGCGATCGCCAGTCAATTCTCAAGTAAGACTCAAAGATATCCAACAACGGCTGATGTCAATGCGCGATCGGGCTTGATGAATTAGGCACGCAGCTAAACTAGACCTTCACTGGTTGCTTCTCCCCTTCTAGTTGTCGGCGACGGGGAATTTCATAGGTGAGAAAGTCGTGTGCCATTTCAGTGTTGGGAAAGATTGCCCGCGCTTCCTCTAGAAGATGCTGTAATTGAATGTCGTTCCCAGGAGCGTAGCGGGGGCTAAAATGTGTCATAATCAGCAGCTTCACTTGGGCAACTAATGCTGTTTGCGCTGCCATTGTTGAAGTGGAATGCAACCGCTGAAAAGCGAGTTCTGCATCGATATGAGAAAATGTCGCTTCGTGGATCAGTACATCCGCATCTTGGGCAAGAGAAACCGCCCGATCGCAGAAAATTGTATCCGTACAGTAAACCAACTTACGCCCTTCTTCTGGATCGCCGCATAGATCGACTCCCCGAATTATCCGTCCGTCGTTGAGAGTCACGGTTTCACCGCGCTTCAGTTGACCGTATACTCTGCCAGGAGGGATGTTCAACGCCTTAGCTTTTTCGACATCAAAGCGTCCCGGACGGTCTTTTTCGGCTACGCGGTAGCCAAAAGCAGGGACGCGATGTTCCAAGCGATCGCAACTAACTGTAAATTCTTCATCCTCGTAAACAATCCCAGGCTGTACGGTATGGACGTGTAGCGGGTAAGATAAATGGGTTTGAGAATAGCGACCGCAGGCGCGGAGATACTCTTCTAGCTTTGGTGGACCGTAAATATCAATTCGGTGCGGACTACCCGCCAAACCACAGGTAGCCAGCAATCCCATTAATCCAAAAACATGATCGCCGTGCATGTGAGTGACAAAAATGCGGTTAATTTGGCTAATTTTTAAGTCACTCCGCATAATTTGATGCTGGGTTCCTTCACCGCAGTCAAATAGCCAGAGTTCTGCCCGTTGAGGTAATCGAAGGGCAACACTAGAAACATTGCGCGATCGCGTTGGTACGCCAGAACTCGTTCCTAAAAATGTAATCTGCACTGCGACTGTTGTAGATTATAAGACTGCTGACCTATTCTTTATCTATACTGCCACGTTATCGGTTAACAATTATCAACTAACACCGATCGACCGGCAGGGCAGAGATCCGTGAAATGGTGGGTTGCGCGACGATCTGTCTCTCAATAACTTTGCTAAGATCGAAACTCAGTACGCTTTGGGTATAGAGACAATAGTAACCGGAGTTGAAACTGCGGCTCAGCTAGCAAAACTCAACGCTCTAGAATGCCAATACGGACAGGACTACTTTTTCGCCAAACCGATTAATCAAGATGCTGTTGGTACGCTGATTAGTTCGCAGTTGCAACCCGTGCGATCGGTTGACAATTGATAGTTTCAGTGAAAGTGGTGCGTGAAATACTCTGGCTGCCGACTGCTTCCTTGCTTCTTACCCATGACTACTTCTGATACAACGCACGATCGCCTCTGCGGTAGCGAGATTCGTCGCCAGTAACACTTGGTTGAGATTGCACGCTTGCATCAATGCTTCTCGATCTTCCCGTTCTGATTCAGGAAGTTGTAGCACGTCTTCTAGCAAAATTACAGCTAAGATATTGCCGGAGTTGACCAAACTGGCGATCGCTGGATATCCCCCTATTGGGAGAGCTGGCGTTACTGCTGACACTTCCATACCAGCTTGCTGTAAAGTTGCGCTCGTGGTAGGAGTAGCGATAGTCAAGTGCCCGGAAAAGAATTCTTGATGCTGAGAAACAAACTGAGCTAATTCAGCTTTTTGGCGATCGTGTGCCATCAGCGCTATGTATTTCTCAGATACAATACTTGACGCTTTATTAAAGGTGGTAGCTTTTTCTGTCGCAACTGCTGGCTTAGGAGTTAAGGCAGGCTCGATTTTTGACTCTGATTCGAGGTCTTGCCACGGATCTAATTCTAGCAATGGATCGACTTCTCTAAAGTTACTTATAACTTCTGCGTCTGTGACTGGCTCAAAAACTTCAATGTGGGTGGGGCGATCGCTAATCGGAATTTCTGTAGCTTCAGGGAAAATATCTGTAGAGGTAAATATTTCCGGTGTTGCTGGTGGTTGAGTCATAAATGCCGGAGTTTCTGTTGTTGCATCGAATGTCGATAATTGAATTACAGTTGCTTCAAAGTCATTGCTACTCTCATTAGGTTGAATCTCGTTAATAGGAAATTCCCTTTGTAGGTTTTGGCGATCGGAAATTGCTCTAGTATTATTACTACTAAAAACTGTCTCGGCTAAGTCTTGCCGCATTACGTCCATTTCTTCCACAATCAGTACGAATTCTCCAATCCGCACTATATCCCCAGGTTTAAGTAAATACTCTCGATCGATCTCAGCTAATTTCCCATTAATTATCGAACCGTTTCTACTGCCAATATCAATAAAATAATAATCGCCACTTTGCTGAAAGAATTTTCCATGTAACCGACTAACATTAGCACTATCTAGAACTATAGTGGAGGAAGGAGAACGACCGATAATACATTCTTTTTTCAGATTGTTTGTTGCTAAGTAGAGATTAAAATTTTGCGTTTCATTTAGCTTACGAGAATTAAAAATTTTAATTTGCATAAAGTTTACTCGATATCCTGGGTACGGATAGCTGATAAATCAAAGGAACTATACCCCCTCTTGATAAAATACCCAAATCGAAAGGTGGCTTAACTAAGTTCGTGATGAGTTTTATTAATTTTCTTTACTCGATCTAGAAGAGCTATAGGAGCTAAATTTATGTCTCTTGTAGATTGACTAAAGAAACCCCCATAAGCGTAATTATTCCACCAACTATGGATAGCAAACTAGGTAATTCTCGCAGCCATATCCAGGCTTGCGATCGCGAGAAATAGCACGAGATAAAGATAGCAGCAGCTTTGGCACTGGAAACTTGCGACAGGGTGTAAGTCCAAGTTATATCAGCGATCGCGGCGGGAAAAATGCCCAAATAGGCGATCCGCCAAAGTTGATTCTAAAGAAGCTAGCCGCACCGATGCTAAATCTGGTAAAAATCCTAGTAACGCGATTGTGCCGCTCCAAGTAGCATTTTATTCATGCTGCATGATAGCCTCCATCTACATACAGAACCTCGCCTGTAATGTATGAAGCTGCATCACTGGCAAGGAAAATATATGCACCAAGAAATTCTTCTACTTTCCCACGCCTTCCCATTGGCGTAAATCTCGTCACTCGCTGCTGATAGGGATCGTTTTCGTCATATTCAACACCTGCCATCATATTGTCAATGTAGCCAGGCGCGACGGCATTAACTCGCACTCCTTTTTGCGCCCATTCCACAGCCATCGTCCGTACCATTTGATTAATCCCTCCCTTAGAAGCGGCATAAGGGACTAAACCTGGTATTCCTACAGCTCCAGCAATAGAAGAAGTCATTACAATACTACCAGTACCGCGATCGAGCATCTGTTGAGCGGCAAACTGGGCGCAGAAATAGTATCCCCGCAAGTTAATGTCAATAATTTTGTCCCATTCTTCTGCTTCGTACTGTTCGGCAGGTTTGATAATATCTATACCAGCATTGCAAATTAAGACATCGATCGCGCCATAATTCTCTACTGTCCTCTCTATTAGTCGCTTGCAGTCATTGCGTTTACTAACGTCAACTTCAACAGCATAGACTTCTAGCCCCTGCACCTGAAACTCGCGTCTCGTGGCTTCTAACTCCTCCAAATTCCAAGAGGAGATAACGACTTTTGCCCCGCGTTCGGCAAAACCTCGTGCAATAGCTTTGCCCAATCCTCTACTAGAACCCGTGATGCAAACAACTTTGCCCGCAACGCTGAATATATCTGCCATGAGTTATTGGAGATCGAGTAGATTCTCATCATCTCAACATACCTCAAACCCAAGTTGAGTTCAATATATTAAACTTTATTTAAAAAATTCTTTCCACTCTGCTAAAGAGTTAGCAGGCAGATCGACTCGATTGCGTTGCGCTAATTAATAGAATGTCTCAGCATCCGTTGCGCCTTCAATATGAACGTGGATCTCTGCTTTTGGCATTGCCTGAAGTCGAGTGGCTAGTACTGACGAAACTGTAGCTGGATGCTGCATGAGTTTAACCTTTTCGTTAATAGCGTCAATGCTTGTCAGATACTTAACTTATCTCGCGTCCTAACAGTTTTCAATATATTGAAAATTACAATATGGTGAATTTCCTGCTTTCCCGATCCTACTTCGATCGCAACACATAGATGAGTAACGCTCGCGCTTTCTCGTCACCAAGATTTTGAATCTGATGATGGATATCGACAGGATATCTTGCCGTATCGCCTGCACTCAGAAATTGCTCGTATGTACCGCATTTGACTAGCAAATTGCCGCTTAACACAGTCAAATGCTCGTAACTACCGGATGCGTGCGGTTCGCTCTCTAAACAAGCATTGGGTTCCATCACCAGTTCGTACCACTCAGTAGCACCAGCAGATGAGATCGGGCTTAAAATTCGCAGCTTGCATTTACTATCCTGACTGGCAATCGTAGGAGTATGGTGCGATCGCATCACCTCAATTTTTACAGGCGCGATTGCGGTTTCAACAGGAGTTTGACTCACTAACTCTGTAATACTGACATCCAAGGCATGGGCAAGGCTCCACAAGATGGCGATCGTCGGATTTGTTAACTCGCGTTCGATCTGCGACAGCATTGACTTAGAGACATGAGAGCGTTGAGCTAATTGCTCCAGAGTCAGGTTGCGGCGTTTGCGGATAGATTTAACGATCGCCCCGATTGCTGGCGAGGGAGGCTGACGGCTCATCTACGAATAGCAGTACGATTGTATTTTTTCACTCTAGCAAGAACGCAACGGGCTGCTAGAACCTGTTAATCAGGTCGCCAACGGGCATTGACGCTATCGTGCAGAGGACATCACCAAAATCGAGTTTTTGTCTCGCTTGCGAGCTACAGGGATGCCCATCCGTCAAATGCACACACCATACTACTGCGCCAAAATCCAGCAGCAGTGGGCGATCGCCTTGCAATTTTAGAAGCACGCGAACGAGAAGTACAACAACCATTCAAAAACTGAGTCGCAACTTAGAAATCATTTGCTGGAAAATTCAACACTACAAGGAGTTAGAAATAGGTAGTCAAAGCGATCGCGCTCGTAACAATTTGACACCCACTCAGTAAACAGCAAACCAAGTAGACAGCAGTCCAGAACGAGTTAAGCAATCCTGCGATCGCTCCTTACAGAGATTGGGCGTAGACTACATCGATTTATAATACCAACACCGCGTCGATCCCAAAGTGCCGATTGCAGACACAGTAGGAGCAATGGCAGAACTCGTACAACGAGGTAAAGTCCGCTATTTAGGGCTTTCGGAAGCGGCTGCGGCTACTATTCGTCGCGCCCATGCCGTTCATCCGCTCGCCGCCTGACAAAGCGAAGATTCGCTCTGGAGTCACGATATAGAAGACGAAATTCTGCCTACTCTACGGGAATTAAGGATTGGATTTGTTCCCTACAGTCCTTTGGGCAGAGGATTTCTCTCAGGACAAATTACCAACCCAGATGATTTTGCTGCCAATGTTGCCGCAGGCGATCGCTATTCTGCGGCAATTATGAATGGCGTCAATCGTTGAGCAGTTATCAGTTGTCAATGCGTGGTGCGTGGCGCTTGATAAAAGTATGTAGTTTAACTAGTTGCACACTATGCTGTTGCTCCGCTAGCCTAACTAAATTAGTCTAGCTGTCCGATTTATGGAAGTCATACACCATTACTGTGCGGGTTTGGATGTTCAGAAAAAAGCTGTACTGGCGTGCTGTATAACCTCAAACTCAAAAGGCGAGAGGGTGAGTCAGACGCACAGCTTCAACAATAAAGTGCCGGACTTACTAGCTTTATCCGATTGGCTAGAAAGCAATGGCATCACTCATATCGCGTTAGATATTACTGGTGAAGACTGGAAAACGGTTTATCATATTCTGGAAGCTAATTTTAGCGTTTTAGTAGTCAATGCCCAGCGCATCAAAGATGTGCCAGGGCGTAATACCGATACGCCGGACTTTGAATGGCTAGCAGAATTGCTGCGTCATGGTTTGATCCGCAACAGTTTCATTCACCCCGTACCGCAAAGAGACTTAAGAGACTTGATGCGTCAGCGTCATTTCTTAGTCAAACAACGCCTGAATGTGGTCGATCGCCTTCACAAAGTTTTGGAATCTGCAAATGTAAAACTTGTGTCTATGGTTAGCGATATCATGCATATCTCTGCCCGTGCTTTACTAGTGGCGATCGCCGAAGGAGAAACCAATTCTTCTGACGTCACTGATATCGCTACCAACGTGCGGCAGCAGCAGCCGCAGGATTCTTATTTTAGACCCGTGCGATCGCACCATCGGTTTCTAATTGCCAATCACCTAAATCACATTGATTTTCTCGACCAGCAGATCGGAATTTTTAATGACAAAATTACCGAATACGTACAAAAACGGATCGTTCGCATCGCAACTTCTAGCACCGAGCGAGTACGACCGTCTACCCATACTACTGCTACCACCGTGCAAACTGCCAAACTCATACCTAGTTGGGAAGAAGCTTTAGCAGCTTTTTTAAATGGAGGCAGAATCTAAGAATTTTAGATTTTAGATTTTAGATTGTAGAAGTATGACTGCATAATTTCTTAGGGTAATTTCTCAGGAAAACCGATTGAGGTCTTGACTACGATTAGGATCGACCATTATCCAGATAAGGGGTGTTTGCTATGGCTCGCTACACTTATGCGTTTACAGTGGCAGTTGATGTAGGTTTTTTGCGCCAATCGTTGAGTGAAGTTTTGCACTCGTGTAATTTAGATATTCAATACGATGACAGTGATTATATAGTGGCGCGAGAACGTCTCGGTCAAGTCTCGTTTTCAAAGCTATTTAAGGTGGAAGCGCTAATCGATAAAACTACCACTACCAAGTCAGCGCTAAGGATCGATTGATTGCCAAAAATGAAGAACTGCCACTTCAGACAGATAATCGCTGCTGCCAGATATTTAATTTAGTCAAGCAAGCGATCGCGGATAATTACCAATGGCAGTTAGTAGAAACTGCGGTTGATTCGATTTAGATCGAAGCCTTCTACCTTCTGCCTTCCCGCAATAGTCGATCTCAGTTTGAGGTTTCGCGAACTGGTCTAATCGTCAAAATCTGGCATCATATTAGGTCCGATCAGCGTCACGTCATATTCATCTAGTGGCGCTGAGGGAATGGTATCGCGTTTGAGGAGATAGTAAATTGCCCGTACCCTCGGACCGAAAACAACTTCATCCTCATCTTGAAGGTCATGGACTTGAAGCTTACGACCGTTAATTAATAATCCGTTTGCACTTGGCTTACCCTTAGCATCGCCGTCTACAATTCGATAGAAGGAACTACCATCCTCCTGTGGCAAGCGAACTAAAGTAGCATGGCGGCGAGAAACAAACTGTGAAAACAGCCGAATGTCGCAGCGGGAGTCTCTACCAATAGAGTAAACAGGACCGTCTAAAACAAACTCTTTGCGCCCCTGATCGTCTTCTATAATTAGTAGATGGTTCTGATTGGGTTGTGAAGGCATTGAAAGTGGGTTGTGAATTTATTGTTTTGACTCTTTAGAATATGTAACCTTTTGAGTTATCCATTACTCAACCACACTCTTGAGTAATCATTCTTGACCTAGTTTAACCTCGATTAGTTGAGATCGAGTCTATTTTTTAAACGACGTAATAACAAGGAGTTGGTCACAACACTAACAGAACTAAATGCCATGAGCGCTCCCGCCACTGCAGGGCTGAGGACGAACCCCGATATTGGTAGTAATACACCTGCTGCGATCGGAATTCCGCAAACATTGTACGCAAATGCCCAAAATAGATTTTGTCGAATTTTGTTAAACGTCGCTCGACTAAGATGAATTGCTTCCACAACATCGGTTAATTGTGTTCCCATCAGCACGATCCCAGCAGTTTCCATCGCTACATCCGTCCCAGCTTGTAAGGCAATCCCTACGTCAGCTTGAGCCAGTGCTGGCGCGTCGTTGATTCCATCTCCAACCATGGCGACAACGGCGGGAGTCGGGAGTCGGGAGTCGGAAATCAGTGGTGCGTGGTGCGTGGTGAAGCGGGCGGTTGGCGAAGCGTCTTCGCGCCTGAAGCCGCCTCGTGGTGGGTGAGGATTTAATTCTCCCTCTGCTCCTCTGCTCCCTTGCTGAAGTTCTTGAATCACTCCTGCTTTTCCGTCGGGGCGAATGTTAGCAAAGACTTGCGCGATTCCCAGTTGTTGGGCGATCGCCCAAGCTACCTCTTGTCTATCTCCAGTTAAAATAACCACTCTCAGCCCCATTTTTTGCAAGCTCTCGACTGTTTTTTTTGCCTCTGGTCTGGGAGTATCCATAACAGCAATTAGACCTGCTAGTTGCCCTGCTACAGCAATGTAGATCGCTGTTTTCCCAGCGGTTGCGAGCGTTTGAGCTTGAGTTCGCGTTACTTCATCAATAACTATTCCCTGTTGAGTCAACCAGTCCTCATTACCTAGTAGTACCTGTTGTCCTTCTACTACAGCAGATACTCCTAATCCTGGTGCAGTATAAAATTCGCTAGCTGCTGGAATCGATAAACCCTGCTGCTTGACTTCTTGTTGAATTGCTGTCGCCAGGGGATGAATCGATCCGCTTTCCGCCGCTGCTGCTAATTGTAGGAGTGAGAAGTGAGGAGTAAGGGGTGAGGGATGAACAGAAATACAATCAGTCACCACGGGACAACCAGATGTCAGGGTTCCGGTTTTGTCGAATACCACTGTATCCAGTTGGTGTACCCGTTCGAGGACATCACCGCCTTTAATTAACAGTCCCCGTTCGGCTGCCATGCCCGTACCGACTAAAATTGCTGTAGGAGTGGCGAGTCCCAAGGCACAGGGACAGGCAACAACCATCACTGCGATCGCGAGTTTTAAACTGAGTAGAAGTGGTGCGTGGTGCGTGGTGCGTGGTGCGTGGTGCGTGGCGTAGTAATGGACGAGGTGTTGAGTATGTAACGAGTGATGGGCGTGATGCCAATCTCCTACAGTTAAAACATCAGACCAAATGTGAGTGCCGAAAAAGTACCAAAAGATAAATGTTAGAGCTGCTGCAGTTAAAACACCGTAGGTAAAGTAACCAGCTACCGTATCGGCTAACTTCTGCACTGGAGCTTTACGGGTTTGGGCTGCTTCTACTAATGTGACAATTTGAGATAGGGTGGTATCTTGACCTGTACGAGTAGCGCGAATTGCGATCGCCCCCGATTGATTTAACGTCCCTGCTGCTACGATATCTCCGACTTGTTTCATCACGGGAATCGATTCCCCAGTCAGCATCGACTCATCTACCGTTGTCTGTCCCAGCACCACCTCTCCATCGACAGGAATTTTTTCTGATGGTAAGACTTGCAACCATTCTCCAACACGGACGCGATCGGCAGGAATTTCAATACTCGTATTTTGTTCCTTGGGCGTAACTTTTTCTGGATTTGGAATTAACCGTGCGACTTGGGGTTGTAGCGCCAGTAAATTTCTAAATGCAGTAGCGGCGCGTCCTCTGGCTTGTTGTTCTAACGTCCTGCCTAGTAAGATAAATCCCAGCAACATTACTGGTTCGTCAAAGAAGCACTCCCAACCTAGTTGGGGAAAGAGTAAAGCTACTAAGCTTGCCGCATATGCCGTCAGCGCACCTAAACCTACTAAGGTATTCATATTTGGCGCGTTGTGACGCAATCCCCGCCACCCATCTACCAAAATTTCTCGCGCCGGTAGTAGCAGCGTCAGTGTAGCTAAACCGCAATGGAACCAAATATTACTTAAAATTGGTAAGTCTGGTCCGCCTAACTCGCTCAAATGCCCGATACTGGAGAGAACGAGCAGTATGGATGCTACGATCAGTTGTCTCTGTGCCGATCGCATTTTTTGGCGATGTTTGGCTTCAATATCTTCGCCGATGTTTGTTGGTGCTGTTTCCGCCGTTCTTGCTTGCGTTTCAAATCCTGCCGCTGTTAATCTTGCAGCTAAAGTGGCTGGTTCGACTGCACCAGACTCGCATTCGACAACTGCAACTTCCGTCACCAAATTCACGCAAGCAGAAATTACGCCAGGATGTTGAGTCAGTTGTTTTTCTACGGTTTTGACACAACCCGCGCATTTCATGCCCTGGACATCCAGAGTGATGCTTTCGGATGACGTGGCGATCGCGCTAGTATCTGCTTGCTGTGGTTCAGTTTTGGGGACAAGTTGCATAGGACAACTAGAGTTACTTGCAAAAAAGGCTCAGTAACCACTCTAGCGTTATTGCCACCAGTAAAGAAGATTCGTCAGTGACAGCCGCTTGTTTTGGATGCAGAGCTAAAGCCTTTTCCAACGTAGATATAAAAAGTAGTATGCGATCGCGCCTATTTGTACGGGAACGAGGATAACGTAGCTTCTGAGGATAGGATTCATTTCTATACTTGAAAAAGTACCAAAATATCCCAACCCAAGCAGAGCCAGAAATATTGTCAAAGTTATTTTTTTAGTTTGGCGGTTTAACATTTAACAATGAGTCATTAGCGATGAGATTGAGCGAACGTTGTCTACCTATTTAATAACCTATAATGATTTGACCTAAAGGAGAATGGCTAAAATTTAAATAAAGTTCGCCAGTGCTAAACAAAATCGATAAACGTAGAGCGTAGTAGCTCAGAAATAGTAACAATACTATTATTTGGAGTTTGCATTTTCTAATTTCAGCGCCGTAGGGCATCTTTAACTTATGCCCTACTTTCAGTTCGATCGCAATGTGAAGGAGCGCGATCGCGCAACTTACAAATAAAAAAGGTCCGAATAAATGCTGTGTAAATGCCCGATTCCAGTCACCAGCAGCTACAGCCATAAAAGAGCGAGTCATGCCGCAAGTAGGACAAGGAACGCCAGTAAAGTGCCGGATCGGGCAACCCAAAAACGGCACTCTCCATCCTTGATGATAGAAATATGTGCCTAATAAAGGCGCGGCACAAACTCCTAATATTCCCCACCTTAAGTAGCGTTCTTTTCTCGATAAAAGATGAGATTGAAACATGTCTGTTCGCCGAGAAATTGCTACAACCCTTTTTTACAACCAGCCTTTTTTATTAGTAACGTAAGTGCTGACAAACTCATCATCAGCTTTCGTTAGATAAATAATGCCTTCTACTAACCCTAAAATTCCCATAATCGGACTCAATAATCCACAACTTAACAGCGAAGCTACTAACATGATGATGCCTTCAGTCGTATAGCCGAGAATAAATTTATGAACTCCTAGCGCTCCTAAGAGGATGCCACAGACTCCAGCAATAACTTTTTTATCTGCTTGATTAGAACTTGCATTTGACACTGATATAACCCTCACTTGGAATAGGAAGAAGCTTTTTGGCATACTTAGTGTTCCCATCCAGCAAAGATATGGATAATTAGTAAAGTAATCTTAATAATTCCTAAGTGAGTGCGACATCATATTACTTATTAAAGGAGCACTCCGCTATTCCAAAGACTGTGCAGCAATATGGTAGCTAAAGGATTGCGCGATCGCGTGTAATCTTTCTCTGACGCGCTAATGCTACGCTAGCAGCAGATAGCCCAGGAGAAACAGTATCGTGAGTCAAGTTGTAACGCTAGAATTGAGCGATGAGATTTTCATCGCTTTGCAATCGATTTATTACAAGACAATCCTAGTTTAGCTAGCGATTTTTTAGTAGGAATTTTACCATCTGTCTATACTAGGGTAAGGGAACAAGCCGCAGAAAAAACAACAATATTTTTACAGAATTTTCCTGTCAACTGTTCTTACAGCTTGCAGCAAATATTGGATTTTGAATTTTTGCCAAGCTGAATGCGATCGCCTATATTCTCTATCTTCCCAGTTTTAACTTTTGACTTTTAACTTTTGACTTGCTTAAGTAGCACCACTACCCAAAATATACAAACTCAACAACGTCCCACTATTCCAAAGACTGTGCAATAACATTGGCGCTAAAAGATTGCGCGATCGCGTGTAAACTATCCCTAAAATTATTCCCAACGTCATCAGCGGCAAAATCTCCGAGAGACTGAGGTGAGCTACAGCAAATAAGAAAGCACTTAAAATAATTGCCCACCAAACAGATATGTAGCGAGTCAGAGAAGGTAAAAGAAAACCGCGAAACAGAAATTCTTCAAATAAAGGAGCAGCGATCGCGGCAGTAAAAAAGAATATAGTCAAAGCTACCCGATCGCGTGCTTCCAATGCTAACGATAATAGAGGATTACTACCCCCCTGTCCTTGCCACAATTGTTGATTGAGAATTGAAACGATTAATACTAAAGGCAAAGCAACGCAATAACCGCCTAAACCCCATAATATCCAGTTACTACGCCATTTAAAACGAAACCAGTCTTCCGGTAGGGGAAAAAACGATTTAATCGATAAATATAAAACTCCCAACCCTCCCGCAGCCAATAATAAGTAATTGACTAAAACATAGAAAGCCTGAATCCTAATTTGTCCGCCTACAGGTTTGACATTAAGTAATGAAAGTGTTAAAGGAATTAACACTTGCCCCATTAAGAAAAAGCCGACAATAAACACCTGCCAAACTGTTTCTCCAGTCCAAGGCGTAACCCAAACTATATCTTCATTTCGAGATAGTATGGATTCTTTGCCTTTTCTCAATCTCTGAGCTACCAAAAAAATCAGCAACCCTAAGCCAGTCACACCAGCCAACCAGGGTAAACTACCAATAATTGCTAGCTTGACAATTGCTCGTTCGGCTATTTCTCGCTGTGCAGCTTGTAACTGCTCAACTGCATCTTGTCGTTGCTGAAGTTCGTAGAGACGCAACAAAGCGCGATCGCGAAACCATCCATCTAAATTAGTTTGAATTAACTGCTGTGCGTCAGGCAACAGCCGCGCCGGATTGCTCCACAGTCCGATCAGGGCGTTAGCTGTTTCTGCTAAATTAGGGACTGGGGGCTGGGGGCTGGGGGCTAGAGGTTGTAATTTCTCTTCTGACTCCTGACTCCTGACTCCTGACTCCTGACTCCTCAAGCTTGCCCAAGTCTTTATTGCCTCCGCCGTCTTCCCTTGCTGTGCTTGTAAAATCCCCAAACGCAGGGTGAGTTCAGCGTTGAGCTTTTCTAGTCGAGCGAGCGATCGCTGTAAGATATTCTTTTGATTAGAACGAGACGTTTCTGTCACTGGTGGAGTGGCAGATTCAGGCTGAGGAGTAGCTGGTGCGGATTCAGGTAGCGATCGCGTTTGCTTGAGTTGTGCTAGAGCTTTCTTAATGTTTTTTTGGGTTGAAGTCTTAGCTTCCTGATATTGCTCAATCGCTGTTTCTATAGGCTTATCTCCTAACAAAGCTTTACGAGCATTAGTCAAATCTTTACCCCTACTATCTTGAGGTTGCCACTCGGCAGCACGCAAGAGAAGATTAGTTTCGTAGAGTTCCAAGCGACTTTGAAATTGAGGCTGCTGCCAACTCTGCCATAAAGATGCTCCAGCCAGTAAAACTGTTAAAACCGTCAACGCACTTAAAACTACCCGCTTAATTGTCATGCCACACACTTGAATGCGATCGCCCTTCTTGAGCATTATGGCAAGAAACAGCCAGAGGGAAAAATTTTTCCCTAGCGATGGCGATCGCTGCAAGTTAAAATGACCCTGGCAATAAATTTGAATTCTAAACCTTAGCTCTTATCTAAATGACCACTCGTGTTGTAATCGTGCGCCACGGACAAAGCAGCTATAACGCCGAACGTCGCATCCAAGGACGTAGCGACGTTTCAGTGTTAACAGAACAAGGGCGTGAAGATGCCCTCAAAGTTGGCGCAGCCCTGAGCAATCTCAACTTTGCCGCTATCTACTCCAGCCCGCTGCAACGCGCCAGACAAACAGCAGAAATTATTCACAACTGTTTTGCCACGACAACACCTCTAACAATTACAGAACAGTTACTAGAAATTGACTTGCCTTTATGGGAAAAACTCACAGTGCATGAAGTTAAGGAGAAATTTCCCGTAGATTACCGCTCGTGGCACGAGTCGCCCGACGAATTCAAAATGGAGGTACAAACGCCTCAAGGCACAAAAGACCACTTCCCTGTTCTCGCTCTCTACCAACAGGCACGGCAATTTTGGCAAGATATTCTCTCACGCCATGCTGGGGAAACTATCTTGATTGTGGGACACAACGGTATTAACCGCGCCCTCCTCAGCACCGCGATTGGCATTTCTCCCAGCCGCTATCATTCCATCCAACAGTCAAACTGCGGCATTAGCGTCCTGAATTTCAAGCCCCCCTTCCCACCTGCCGAAAGCGGACATCAGGGAGGTGCGGTACAGCTCGAATCAATGAATCAACTCGCCCACCTGGGTAGAGATGTTTTACCATCCTTTCGACCAAACCATCGAGGACAAAGAATCCTGCTAATTCGGCATGGCGAAACCGAGTGGAACCGCCAGACCAAATTTCAAGGGCAAATTGACGTTCCCCTCAATGACAATGGCAGAGAACAAGCCCGTAAAGCAGCAGAATTTCTCAAAACTGTAAAACTCGATTTTGCCTTCAGCAGTCCGATGCTGCGTCCCAAGGAAACAGCCGAAATTATTTTGCAGCATCACCCCGAAACTCAACTGAAGTTATACGACGGACTCAGAGAAATCGGTCACGGACTTTGGGAAGGAAAATTAGAATCAGAAATCGAGCAAACATTTCCAGGGGAACTAGAACGGTGGCGGACAGTACCAGGTGAGGTGCAAATGCCAGAAGGAGAAAATTTACAGCAAGTCTGGGAACGTAGCGTTGCCGATTGGCAGACAATGCTAGCCTCAGTAGCAGATCGCCCTCAGACAGGTATAGTAGTAGCACACGATGCCACCAACAAAGTTTTGCTGTGCCACGTTTTAGGTTTATCCACCGCTCAATTTTGGAACTTCCGCCAAGGTAACGGAGCCGTGACAGTCATCGATTATCCTCAAGGCTTAAATGGTTTACCCGTGTTGCAAGCAATGAATATTACCACCCACTTAGGCGGGGGCGTACTCGACAAGACAGCAGCTGGAGCGTTGTAAATATCATTGGTCATGAAAAAGTCAAAAGTCAAAAGTCAAAACCAAGAACAACTAACCACGATTTATTACAAATGACATAGGGCGAAGCCCTTCCCGTAGGGTATGACCAATGACAAATGACAATGAGTGAATTACTACGACAAGTACGGGTTATCGATCCGGTAACGGGGAGCGATCGCCAAGCATGTGACGTGCTAATTGTAGATGGTGCGATCGCATCAATAGCGCCACAATTAACCGATTATCCTGCCGATACTCAAGTTAAAGACTGCCAAGGCTTGGTTTTAGGCACGGGGCTGGTAGATCTTTACAGCCATTCGGGAGAACCAGGGTTTGAAGAACGGGAAACGCTGGGAACACTTGCAGATGCGGCTGCTGCTGGCGGCTTCACGCGCGTCAATCTGTTACCCGATACCGTACCAGTTGTAGATAACTCGGCGGTGGTTTCGAGGCTAATTCAGCAGGGAGCAGGGAGCAGGGAACAGGGAACAGGGGAGCAGAGGAGCAGAGGAGAAACTACTTCTTACCACTCACCACTCACCACTCATCACTCACCACGTCCCCAGCTCTCTTTCTGGGGTGCGCTCACAACTGGAGTCCAGGGACAGCAAATGACGGAATTGGCAGAACTGGCAGCGGCGGGAATTGTCGGCTTTGCTGACGGTCAGCCGATTGAAAATTGGGGGCTGTTGCGGCGGATGTTGGAATATCTCAAACCATTGGGTAAGCCAGTGGCGTTATGGGCTTGTCACCGAGGGCTGGCTGGTAATGGCGTGGTGCGAGAGGGAGTTTACTCTATACGCTATGGCTTACCAGGAAACCCCGCGATCGCAGAAACAACTGCTCTGGCTGCTCTGTTAGAGTTAATTGGCGCGATTGGTACTCCCGTGCATCTGATGCGGGTTTCTACTGCCCGTAGCGTTGAGTTAATCGCAACAGCAAAAGAACGCGGTTTACCAATTACCGCTAGCACGACTTGGATGCATTTATTGCTCGATACCAAAGCCGCGAGCAGTTACAATCCTGCTTTACGGGTAGAACCACCTTTAGGCAATCCCGAAGATGTTTTAGCCCTACGCCAAGGCGTGCGGACGGGAGTTATAGACGCGATCGCGATCGACCACACACCCTATACTTATGAAGAAAAAACCGTTGCCTTTGCCGAAGCACCTCCTGGAGCAATTGGCTTAGAACTCGCTTTACCCTTGCTCTGGCAGAATCTGGTAGCAACGGGAGAATTTTCCGCCCTAGAATTGTGGCAAGCGTTAAGTAACCGTCCGGCTGAGTGCTTGCAACAAAGTGTAGGAGCGATCGCTCCCGGTCGACCGACCGAATTGATTCTCTTCGACCCCCAACCAACCCGGACTGTGACGCAGCAGACTTTAAAATCCCGTTCTCACAACACCCCTTGGTTAGGGCAGCAAATTGGCGGTCGCGTTGTCAAAATGTGGGTCGAGAGTCGGGAGTCATAGGGTTGGGTTTATCCAAAATCTCTGTTAGAGCTAATTCAGTTCTCCAATTCGGTTGAGGGGCCAAAACCGGACAATTGCCCGACCGATAATGTTATCTCTAGGAACAAATCCCCAGAAATGGCTATCATAACTGTTGTTACGGTTATCACCTAAGACGAGGTAAGAATTTGGTGGTACGGTGACAGGTCCGTATTGATACTGTGGTGGAGCTTCAATATACTTTTCCTGTAAGGGGCGATCGTTGATATAGACCCGCTCCCCTTTAACCTCTACTTTATCCCCTGGCAATCCAACAATTCGTTTAATGAAAGCGTCTTTCAGGTTAGGGTTGTCTTTTTTTATTGTCTCTGTAGGCGAAAATACGACAATATCTCCCCGTTCTGGATCGACGAAATGATAGCTGACTTTATCGACAATCAGCTTGTCGTACTTTTGGAGTGTCGGGACCATTGATTCTGAAGGAATCCAGCGGGCTTCAGCCACAAAGGTACGAATACCCAAAGCCAAAATTACACTCAGGATAATCGTTCTGCCTAGTTCTCCAATCCACGAACTTTCTTTGTCTTGAGGAGAATTTTGCTCTGGCACTTGATTTTGGACTCGCGACATAGATGCTAAATCTGTTGTTTAGGGGATAGTAAGTACAAAACGTAACTTGGTGAAAAATGTTGCTTGTTAATCAGATCTATAGAAATTGTATTCTCTCTATTATCAGTTATCAGTTATCAGTTATCAGTGACTCCTGACCAGTTATCAGCGAACAGGAGTTAGGAGTCAGGAGTTGTTCGATCTCCTCTGCTCCTCTGCTCTCTTCCTTTCTTCACACACTACCCACCACTATGTCATCTACTCATAGCTTACTCATTCGCCACGCTCGTATTCTCTTACCCTCTGGAGAATTTCTTTTAGGAGATCTTCTAACACGCGATCGCCATATCGTTGAAATTGCCGCGAATATTGCTACTTCCAGTGACGCAGCCGTGACAGAAATTGACGCCACGGGGTTAACTTTGTTGCCAGGGGCGATCGACCCGCAAGTTCACTTCCGCGAACCAGGACTGGAACATAAAGAAGATTTATTCACCGCTAGCTGTGCTTGTGCTAAGGGTGGAGTGACTTCGTTTCTGGAGATGCCTAACACTCGTCCGCTGACGACGACTCAACAAACACTGGATGACAAGCTAAAACGAGCTGCTCAAAAGTGTTTGGTCAATTATGGCTTTTTTATCGGTGCAACTACAGAAAATCTCCCCGACCTACTAACGGCGCATCCCACACCAGGTATCAAAATTTTTATGGGTTCGATGCATGGAGCATTGTTGGTGGATGGAGAAGCCTATTTAGAAGCGATTTTTGCTCGGGGCGATCGCTTAATTGCCGTTCATGCGGAAGATCAAGCTCGCATTAACCAGAGGCGACAGGAATTTGCCGGTATTCACGATCCGGCAATCCATTCGCAAATTCAAGACAACCAAGCCGCGCTTTTAGCAACGCAATTAGCGCTCAAACTGTCGAAAAAGTACCAACGTCGCTTGCATATCCTACATATGTCTACGGCGGAAGAAGCGGAGTTATTGCGGCAAGATAAACCGAGTTGGGTGACAGCGGAAGTTACGCCCCAGCATTTGTTACTCAATACCAGTGCTTACGAAAAAATCGGGACTTTAGCGCAGATGAATCCACCACTGCGATCGCCTTATGATAATGAAGTTCTCTGGCAAGCTTTACTCGATGGTGTCATCGATTTTATCGCCACAGACCACGCGCCGCACACCTTAGAAGAGAAAGCCCAGCAGTATCCCAATACACCTTCTGGGATGCCAGGGGTAGAGACATCCTTACCTCTGATGCTGACACAGGCAATGCAAGGACGCTGCACTGTTGCCCAAGTATCTCAGTGGATGTCTGCGGCTGTAGCCAAAGCTTACAAAATTCCTCACAAAGGCGCGATCGCCCCTGGTTATGATGCCGATCTCGTCTTGGTCGATTTGAATACTTACCATCCCGTCAAACGGGAAGAGTTACAAACTAAATGTGGCTGGAGTCCCTTTGAAGGTTGGAATTTAACTGGTTGGTCTGCCTACACCATTGTCGGCGGTCAAATCGTCTACGATCGCGGCAAGTTAAACACTCAGGTTAGAGGGCAAGCTTTGAGTTTTGGCGAGTAGCTGTTAGTTATTGAGTGGCAAGCGGTGAGAGGCAAGAGGCAAATTCTGTCTCCTGTCTCTTCTATCCTGTCTCCTTCTAATAGCTGGCAACTGCTTCGGCAAATTTACGGATATATTTTTTAAATAGCTAAATATTAATAAATTCTAAAGTTCACGTCAAATAATATAATACCGCGAACCTACGGAGAAACTGAAACGAGAGAAGGCGAGCGGTTGATGACATCAGTAAATTTACGGTGGTAGCTCTATAGAGCTTTATGATTTCCTAAGAATGTCATTCACCTTAATTAGCCAACAATCCCCATCAGTGGCAGGCGATCGCTTGTTTTATTTACTTTTTTAAAGATAAATTTTGTCAAGCGAGAACCGTGTTGAATTCACTGATAGCCGTGCTGCAAATATGGGGCTTGCGAACTTCTTTATTAAAGCGTTTAAGGGTTAGCAAAGTCAAACCCATGAGACTACGCCAAAAAATACTGCCAATTGTCGGAACTACTCTAATTAGCCTTGTTGCAGTTCTTTACACCACCTCATCTACAGTTCTACTTAGTAGCTTTATCAAGTTGGAGCAGCAGGACACTCGCACTCAGGTTGAGCGAGTTCAAAAAGCTTTAACTGAAGAAATTGCCCAAGTCGATTCGATCGCTACAGATTGGGCTGAATGGGATGAAACTTACGTGTTCTTTGACAACTCTAACCAAACCTATATTGACGATAATTTAAATCATCTCATTCTCGCCAAAGTTCGGCTAAACTTGGTAGCTTTCATCAATTCATCAGGGAAAATTGTTTACGGAAAATTCTCCGATCCCGGTTGTCAAAAATGCTTGTCTGTCGCCAGTAATCTGCAGCAAGATTTGACGAGTAAAGAACTACTGCAGCGTAGCGATAAAAATGCGATCGCCGGATTAATTCTGTTACAACGTACTCCTACATTAGTTGCTGTCAGACCGATCCGCAAAACAGATGGGAGCAACTCGAGTCAAGGAGTCTTAATTCTCGGTCGCTACCTCAACCGCGATGCGATCGCCCGTATATCCGAACGCACTCATCTCGATCTCGATATACGCGCAGTTAACGACGATCGCTTGCCTGCCGATCTCCAAGCAGCGCGTACTGCTTTATTGCGGCAAAAAGTTTTAGTACGTCCTCTCAACGAACAAACTATTGCTGGATATACCCTGATTCAAGACGTCTACGGGCAACCCGCTGTTATTGTCAGCGTTAAAATGCCCAGAAATATCTATCATCAGGGTCAAGCTAGCATTCGCTACTTATTTTTATGCCTACTGGTTGTCAGTTTAGCAGTAAGCGCGCTCGTGCTGCTGCTACTCGATCGATTAGTATTTTCACGGCTGTCTAGCCTCAGCAGCGATGTTCGCAGCCTCAGCACGGGAAATATCCTATCCCAGCATATGGCAGCGAATAAAGATGAGTTATCAAGCTTGGCAGATGCAATCAATCATATGCTGCAAGCCTTAGCAGAGTCTCAATATCAGCAACGAGCCAGGGAAGAACGTTATTACAAATACAGCAAGATTTTAACTGAGTTAGCGAAGCGTCAAACGGCAGAAAATAGCGACCTCACCGCTCGTTTGCACGAAATTACGGCAGCAGCAGCCGATACTCTAGAGGTAGAGTATGCCAGCGTGTGGGTGTACAGTCCTGGGGGCAAGAAATTGCAGTGTGCGACTCTATATCAACGCAGTACTGCTGGGTATACAACTGGAATCGAGTGGCAAGCGTCAGACTATCCTGCTTACTTTAAAGCCTTGCGTCAAGAGCGGGCATTGGCAACAGCAGATGTACGCACCGAACCAAAAACCAAAAAAATGGCAGAGCGATTTTTGGCAAAGTTGGGGATTGGAGCAATGGTAAACGCGCCAATTTATCTCAACGGCAGGATTGTGGGTATTGTCTGCCACGGACACAAAAAAACATCACGCCAGTGGTTAATTGAAGAGCAAAACTTTACGGCTTCGATCGCGAATTTAGTTGCTTTAGCATTATCAGCTTGGGAACGACAGCGATCGCAAGTTGCTTTACAGACAGCCTACGACGAAGTTGAAAATAAAATTCGCGAACGGACTGGAGAATTGGCAGAAGTCAATCAGCAACTTCGCGCCGAAATTCTCGCGTGTCACCTGACTGAGAAAAAACTGATTCATCAGGCTTCGCACGATCCCTTAACCGGCTTGGCTAACCGTACCTTATTCATGCAAAGTTTAGATAACGCGATCGCTCGCACCAACCAAGAACACTCCTTGCTAGCTGTTTTATTTGTTGATTTAGATCGGTTTAAATCAGTGAACGATACTCTAGGACATGCATTAGGAGATCGCTTATTAATCGCAATTTCGCATCGTCTGCAAGCCTGTCTGCGTTCAGATGACTTGGTAGCCAGGTTAGGCGGAGACGAGTTCACTATTCTACTAGATAAGATCGAGAATGCTAGCGATGCCGTACAAGTTGCCGATCGCATTCAACGCGAATTAAACTTACCTTTTCACCTGAGCGGTCACGAAATCAATACGAGTGCTAGTATTGGTATTGCCTTTAATATTAAAGGTTACGAACGAGCGGAAGATTTGTTACACGATGCCGACATCACCATGTATCGGGCAAAATCTTCTGGTAAAGGGCGCTATGAAATTTGCGATCGCAATCCGGTCGAACAGTCGTCGCGGCGATAATTTATTTCTCTACTCCCGATAATGCAACCCTAATTCCTAGAGCAATTAAAACTGCTCCCATTACTTTCTCTAAATAATGAGTCACTGACAACAACTTCTCTTTAAACATGGGATGAGACATAACGATCGCCACTGATGTATACCAAGCAAAAGTCATCATTCCCATCTGCAAACCGTACCAAATTTGAACGGGTATGGGTGTAAGCGGGTTAATGACTTGAGTAAATAAACTCAAAAAGAATAAAGTCACTTTGGGATTGAGAATATTGTTAATAAAACCCATTCTGACGGCTGCTAGCTTACTAAGATCTTGACTAGCCTGCGAGCGTCTAGACTGCTGTTCTAGTTGCCGTCTTGGTTTCGCTATTAATGACTTATAACCAAGGTAAATTAAATAAGCCGCACCTAAATATTTAATTAAAGCAAATAAAACTATCGATCGCGAGATAATAAAACCAATTCCAATTAAAGAATAACTAGCATGAACCAAAATTCCCAAAGTTAAACCGAGAGCAGAATAAATTCCCGTTCGCCGCGAATAAACTAAACTGTTACGACAAATCACCACAAAATCTGCTCCAGGTGCAATAATCACTAGAAATTGTAAGATAGCTACGGCAATTAATTCAGGTAATAAAGGCATAATCTAATTGAAAGTTTCCAATGCAGGTAAGTTCAGCTATGCGATCGCGATCGCTTTGATGCATCAGTCGAATCAAGAGATAATCTAACGGCTTGTAATCTAACTTTTCTGCCCATTCAATTGCAACAATTCCAGGGGCAAACTCTATTCCTTCCCAATAAATTTCTGGTTGTAATTCTATAATTTCTGTTGGTTCTAAACGATACAAATCAAAATGATATAGAGGGATACGCCCTTCTAAATACTCGCTAATCAACGTAAAAGTAGGACTCTGGATTGGCTCAGCAATACCCAAACCCGCACCAATCCCCTGTACCAAAGTCGTTTTCCCACTCCCTAAGTCACCCTCCAGCAAAATCGTACTACCAGCAGGCAAACAGCGCCCTAAATTAACACCAAGCGATCGCGTTGCTGCTGCATTTGTTAACGGAAGTACAATTGGCTCTCTCATTATTTGAGTGAGTAGTTATCAGTTATCAGTTATCAGTTACTACTGGTTAGTCATAACTTCTTTCTCCTGACCCCTGACTTTTGACTTTTGACTTTTAACTTTTGACTTTTAACCTCATCCTCTCATCTTACTCGCCCGACTGTACCAGCGAATTAGTACTCCTGCCAAACGCTGTGGATCGTGGCGTACTAAACCTTGTTCGTCTTCATCCATCACGTTAGCAAGGATAATTCGTCGTTTTAACTGTGCCACATCTTCGCGATCGAGAAAAACAGGATGAGAATTTTCTTGGGCGTAGCGGATCAGGCTAGTTTCTGAGGGAGATTGCTTTTGTACTAGTACAGCACTAAATAAATGTCGTCCGCAAGCGCGATCGATCGCGCGAATGTGATCTGCAACGGAATAGCCTTGAGTCTCACCAGGTTGAGTCATGATATTACAGACGTAGATACAGGGAATGGGAGAATTACCCTTTTGACAACGTTTGGCGATCGCTGCAGCAATTTCTGGTACTAACAAATTAGGAATGATGCTGGTGTAAAGACTGCCGGGACCGATGATAATAAAGTCTGCTTCCTCAATCGCTTGCAAGGCTTTGGGTAGAGCTGGGGGATTGGTAGGGGTGCAACCGAGTCTGATAATACTACCTTTAGCATGAGTGATATTAGACTCACCTTCAATCCGGCGACCGTCAGCTAGTTCTGCCCACAAACGCATATCGCTAAGAGTTGCTGGCAACACTTGACCCCTAACAGCAAGGACTTTGGAACTTGCCGCGACCGCCTGTTCCAAATCTCCAGTAATCTCGCTCATAGCAGTCAAAAATAAATTGCCAAAACTGTGTCCGACCAGTCCATCTCCAGCTTTAAAGCGATACTGAAATAATTCTGTCAACAGTTTTTCTTCTGATGCTAGTGCTGCTAGACAACTACGAATATCTCCTGGAGGTAAAACGCCAATTTCGCGGCGCAACCTGCCAGATGAACCGCCATCGTCCGCTACAGTGACAACAGCGGTAATGTTAGCACTGTATGCTTTCAATCCCCGTAATAGCGTTGATAGCCCCGTACCACCACCCACAACCACAATTTTTGGTCCTCGGTTTAAGCGACGGTAGTTCAACAGCAAATCGATCAGTTCTTCATCGCCATCCGTGCGGAATACCTCAGTAATCGAACCTACAGTTCGAGATTGCCCCCATAAAATTAACAAAAAGCCTAATAACAAAACTAATGGACCGCTAATATAGCTAGGTAGAATAGTTGTAACTTTATTTAGAAACCCTTCAACTAATTGAATTGCATAGAAAATTGGTGTTAGTTTAATCCAAATTGCCAAACCCAAACCAACCAAACACACTCCACTAGCACTAATTAATAACCAGCGCTTGATTGATAAGCCAGGAGATAACCACTTAAACCATTGGTTGACGCGATAGGGAGTGACAGCGCGAGATTCCTGCCGGAAATGCTTGAAGATTCGTTTCGTAGTATTAAAAGGCATAGCTGGAATATATGGCAGGTAGATATGACGCAGGTGGATATGACAATGTATATCAGACGATTGACCAACTAGAAACTAACTCAGTTTAGAGAACTTGCGGAACAATGATAGCAATCTAGACATGGGAACGAGGTAAAAGGGTTAAGTGCACTCAAAAAAACAAATTGAACGGCGGCTGGAAAAACGCCTAGAAAAACGGATTCTGGGATTAGATCCGGGGCTAGCAATTTTAGGCTTTGGTGCTATTTGTACGCCAGTGGTAGATCCGATCGCGACAGCTACTTCATTAAAGTCTGCCCCAATTTCTACCCAAGCGATCGCCGCTTCCGTTCAGTTGCTCGATTTTGGCGTGATTCAAACTGCTGCTAAAAACGAGATCGGCAGCCGACTTTGCACGATTTATGAAGATTTACATACCATACTTCAAGAATGGCAACCGGACTTAGTAGCAATTGAGAAACTATTCTTTTACCGCATGGCTAGCACTATTTCCGTAGCTCAAGCACGGGGAGTTTTAATGCTTGTCTTAGCCCAGCACAATATCCCCTACATCGAGTTTACTCCCGCCCAAATTAAGCAAGCTCTCACGGGATGGGGCAATGCCGATAAACGTGATGTTCAACTAGCAGTAGCCAGAGAATTAAATTTAGATTACATCCCTCAGCCAGATGACGCTGCCGATGCTTTGGCTGTAGCCTTGACTGCTTGGTTTCAAGTTTAGGGATGAGGAGCCAGGAGTAAGGAGTGAGGGAAAGAAAGTGGTGCGTGGTGTGGAAGGTGGGGAAGGTGTGGGAGAACACAAGGGAGAATTTTCGAGAGCGCTCTTCCCCATCTTCCCGCTCTTCCTTGTCTCCCTTGTCACCCTTGTCCTCTCTCTCGCTCCGGACTTCGTCCCGCTAGACGCTTTGCTACACTACCCCTACGGGGAAGCAAGCTACGTGAACGCTAACGCTCCTCACTCCTCACTCCTCGCTTGACGATTGACAAACTGTCTACTGTCAGAGAAACAAAAGTTGTTGCTCGGTAATATATTCCTATACATGCTCTTGTCTTATGGTTTCACTCGCTCGTAAAAACCTGCTGGAAGACATTCCTCGTTTTTTGGTAGCACAAGCAGGAATTATGTTTGCCGTGACCTTGGTAACTATTCAAACAGGGATATTCAATGGATTTACGCGATCGGCGGCACAGTTAATATATAATGCCAATGCTGATATTTGGGTAACTTCTGATACCTTAGTACAGCCAGAACTTAGCTTGCCGCTACCAGCCACAACGCTAGACCAAGCTCAGGAAGTAGCAGGAGTAGCACGCGCCGAAGCACTGATTTTTAAGAGTGCTGTTTGGCGACAATCAAGCAGCGATATTAATTTAGTTCGAGTGATTGGTTTCGAGCCGCAGGGACAATTATTTAACCCCAACAATTTGATTCAGGGTAGTACGCAAGCCTTGCAACAACCTTACACTGCGATCGCCGACACTAGTACGTTGCGATCGCTCAACGTTAGCAAAGTTGGCGATCTGGCAGAACTTGGTTCTCTCCCAGTGCGCTTAGTAGGCTTAACTCAAGGCAATCGCTCGATTACTTCTAATCCTTTCGTTTTCACGTCTTTAGAAAATGCCAATGCTTACGCAACTGGCGGTCAAAACGCTAGATTGTCCTGTAAGTTGCAGACTGGTTCGGAAGATATTCAGTGTACGAGTATGCCGACGAATCAGAAACAGAGTCCTCAAGCTAAACCGCGTCAGCTAGCAGCTTCAGACACGATTTCTTTTATTTTAATTCGCGCTCAAGCGGGGCAAGACCTGCAACAGCTGAAGCAGAAATTAGAAACAGCTATACCCAACACCAGTGCATATACTCAAGCCGAGCTGATTAAGAAAACGCAGCAGTTTTGGCAGCGGCGAACGGGAGTGGGTTTTATTTTGGGATTGGGTGCAACTGTAGGCATTATCGTAGGGGGCATTATTGTAGGTCAGATTCTCTATTCCTCCGTATCCGATCACCTACGCGAGTTTGGCACGCTGAAAGCAATGGGGGCATCAGATTGGACTATCTATGGCGTAATTATCGAACAATCACTGTGGATGGCAGTCTTAGGATACATCCCAGGCATAGTTCTTTGCTTTGGTGTAGGTGCATGGACTTTTGCTACCCAAGGTATAACGATCTTAATTACTCCTGCTACAGCGATCGCTGTATTTGGTATTACGGTAGCAATTTGTGTCGGTTCGGCAATCTTTGCCATTCAAAAGGTTACGCGGGTCGATCCGGCAATCGTCTTTAAAGCATAATTTCCTTCTTCCTATGGAGAGAAAAAAACTATTTACAATATCTATATACAACTTCATAAATGCTTCATTTATTCCGAAAGCTGTATGGGGAGAAATAAATAAGGTAAGTAGAATACACTCATGTGTTACAAAGATTAATATTTTTCCTGGCTACTCCCAAATTTCGTGAAGTTAAAACCATATCGATTAAATATTTGCAATAATGACAGCCTCTCTAATCAATTTCGCCACTGCAATTAAGCCTTCAGTCAAGCACCGCAAAAAATCGGCGGAATCGAACTGTGGTACAAATATTCCCGAATCGTCAGCCATTGTCGCTAAAGGCATAGACATGGCATTCCAGTCAGGACAACAGCAGTATCAAGTACTGAAGGGCATCGATCTTGAAATTCGGGCTGGTGATATCCAATTGCTCATGGGACCATCGGGTTCGGGTAAGACAACTTTGCTATCCATTTTGGCGGGATTGCTAACGCCAACAGAAGGATGCGTTTACCTGCTCGGCAAAGAGATTACCAGAATGTCTCGCGAAAAGCTGGCGAAATTTAGATTGCATAATATTGGTTTTATCTTTCAGGGTTTTAACTTATTTCCGGCGCTGACGGCAGCAGAAAATGTCGAGTTAGTGCTGAACTATAAGGGGATTAATGGCGCGATCGCCCAAAAACAAGCAAGAACTCTGTTAGAACAAGTCGGATTGGGGGCGCAGGTGAATCAAAAACCCAGCGATTTATCTGGCGGACAAAAACAAAGAGTGGCGATCGCGCGTGCTTTGGCTGGTAATCCTAAGTTGATTATGGCAGACGAACCAACGGCGGCTTTAGATTCTCAAAGCGGTCATAACGTGATTCAGTTACTCCGCAATTTGGCAAAAGAGCAAGGTTGCACTGTTTTGATGGTGACGCACGATCCCAGAATCATTGACGTTGCCGATCGCGTCAGCTATTTAGAGGATGGGATGTTAAAGCAGAAGTAGAAATGGCGCGTTACGGCGCGCCCTCTACGTCAATTCTCGAACTATCTGGCGCAGCGTTTCTTCCACCGATCGCGGCTGCCATCCTAACTCTTTCCTCGCCTTGGTAGCATCGACACGCACGCAGCGATCGTACACGTAGTGAACTCGTTCGCGACTGAGGGGGGGTTGCCATTTTAGTAACCTACCAATCGGGTCGAGAATGTTGCCGACCAGCCTCACAAGAGACTTAGGTGCTTCCTTAGGAACGGGAACTCCTGATGCTTGGGAAATAATTTGAAACATTTCCTTGGTAGGTAAATCTCCAGCAGAGATAATGAAATGTTCCCCGGTTTTAGCTTTTTCGGCAGCTAAAAGCATTGCTTGTACCAAGTCATCTACGTGGACGATACCAGTAATGCGATCGCCTCCAGCCCATAATTTCAGTCCACCTTTGAGAAATTGTTTCAGTACGGGACCGAAATGGGGGTCGTCAGAACCAAAAATTCCTGTAGGCATAACGCTAACTACAGGTAAACCTTGGGCGGCGAATTGGTCGGCTAACTTTTGTGCTTTGTACTTGGTAATGTCATAAGCAGAGGAAAAGTCTGTTTGGGTGCGGCTAAAAGTTTCGTCAATAACTTTTCCCTGGGTGTCACCGTAAATTCCTACGGTACTACAGTAAACGACTTTCCCTACTTTCAATTCTTGGGCGACATCTAAGACGGCGTGGGTTCCTTCTACGTTCACCCGTTCCATCTTAGCTGCATCAACTATTCCCAACTCCACATAAGCCGCCGTGTGAAACACCACATCTACGCCTGCCATAGCAGCGCGCAGGGCATGGCGATCGCTAATATCGCCGTAAACTAACTCTATGGGGCAGTCAGCCAAACGGGAAAGGTCGCTAGACTTACGTACCAAACCAACAACAGTATCTCCTCGTTGGGTTAAAGCACGGACTAAATGAGAACCTGTAAAACCGTTAGCTCCAGTAACTAGTGCTTTCATGAGTAGGGAGTAGGGAATAGGGAGTAGGGAGTGGGGGAAGAAGATAGTATTGAATCTTCCTTGTCCCCCTTGTCTTCCCCTGTTTCAAAAAGGGATCTAAAACACTCACAAAGTCTTTTCATAGATCCGGTAAGTTTTGTGAATTTTACCACCGGCAGCCTCTACTAGCTTGCGAGAAGCCGAGTTATCCTCGTAGATATGTCCTAATTCCGCGCGTTTGTAGGGTTTACCTTTTTTGATTCCACCTTGCATTCCCAGATAAATTAGAGCCAAAGAAACCATTTTGCGGCGATATTCGGGTAGGGAGCAAATGTAAATCACTCGCCCTTGGTCAATTTGGCGGTGATACCACAAAAATTTTAACGTGCCGAGCCAATCGAGTTTGCCACCTAGATGTTTGAGAGCGATATTGTAGTCGGGTAGTCCCATCCACATACCCACCATTTCACCGTTGGATTCAGCAATGGGGAAGACATCAGGATCGATGAGAGATTGGAACGATCGCGCTTTATCTAAAAACTCTTCTGGCGTTTGCGGTGAATAGCTGTAGTTGTTGGTAAACATGCGCACGAGGAGATCGTAAACTTTCAGTGCATCTGCCTCAAATTCCTTACCCTTGGTTCTGATGGGACGAAAGGTGATGCCAGCTTTACAAGCAATGCGATAAGCCTTTTCAAATTCTGCTGGTAGAGGTTGATCTAGGGGAAAGTTGTACGTATAAGCATCTTTACCTTTGTACCACCCGTCCCGCTCCACAAACTCCGGGTAATAGGGTGGATTGTAAGGCATCAAAATCATCGGCGGGGAGTCAAAGCCATCTACTAAAAACAAACAGCCGTTGTGAGTCGAAAAATCGATCGGTCCCCTAACAAGAGTCATGCCTTGTTGCCGCAGCCAATTACAAGCAGCCTGGAGGAGGGCTTGAGCCACATCAAAATCGGGAATACATTCAAAAAAACCGAATACTCCGACTTTCTGACCTTCTTTATCAATTAACCGTTGGTTCACAGCAGCCACAATTCTGCCTATTGGTTCTCCTGACTCGGATAGAGTTACAAATTGCTGTGCCTTACCGTACTCAAAGAAAGTATTGCTGGGCGAGAATTGCTTGGCAACACTACTGCGGATGGGGGGAACCCAGTAGGGATCGTTAGCATAAACTCTAGCAGGGACATCGAGGAAAAGTTCTTGTTGTGCTGGAGTCGTAACAGGCTTGAGTTGAAATTTTGTAATCGTTTGCATTATTTACAAAGTGTTCTGAAAAAATTTGTTTTATACCGATTAGTTTTCTTGAATCTGCGAGGAAAAATCTCGATTTTCGGGAGCCGGGAGTGGGGAGACAGCGGGCGCGGAGAATCCTGGGCGACATTAGCTGCGTAGTCGGGAAAGAGAGTAGGGTGTAGGGTGTGGAGAATTTTTGACCCTTCGCTTCGCTCGAGGGCAAGCTTTTGACTTTTGACTTCTGTCTCCTCTCATAAAATGAATTAAGACCAAAATACAGCAATGTATCCTGGTCTTAAAAAATTATCTAAGTTTTTAATAATTTAATTTGGAATTTGGCTCGTTTCGCTACGCACTGATCATGGGTTTGTAGATTGTCTCCCGAATCTCTACCATACCTGCCACCAACCGATCCATATCCTCTTCGGTATGCAATGCATTAACGGTAATCCGCAAGCGCGGCTTAGCAATGTACCAAATTGCCGATGCCCAGATACCGTGTTCTTGCATTAATTGACGAGCAAAATATTTCGGGTTGCATTCAGTGGGTAAAACGACGGGAACGACGTTGGTTTCACCCAAAGCTTCAAAATCGTGCTTAGCCAAACGCGATCGCAAATATTTAGTATTTGCTTGCAGTTGCTGTACCAGTTCGGGGTGTTGGCGCACTTGACGAATGCTCTCTAATGCAGCTGCAGCAGTAGGTGCGGGTAAAGAAACCGTACCGATGGAGGTAGGGGAGAAATTCATCAACGGGATCAATTCAGCCACGGGGCTGCTAATTGCTGCCCCAGCCGAAGCCGCAAACTTAGAAAATGTGGTCATAATTAGCGGCACGATCCCCCGGGCGATCGCATTTTGAGGAGTCAGTCCAAAATATTCGTAAATCCCCCTTCCTGTTGCTCCAATCGCACCGCTAGCGTGTGCTTCATCCATCACCAGGACGCTACCTTCGTAGTTTTGTAGCACGTCCAGCATATCTGGTAGAGGGGCAATGTCACCGTCCATTGAGAAGACAGCATCGGAAACCACCATAATTCTGTCATCGGGACGGGCATAGCGATATAGCTTCCGCTCTAAATCTTCGGTGTCGCAGTGGCGATAGGCTTTGACGCGAACGCGGGGACTGTGGCTGAATACTTTGCCAGAACGAGTGCCAGCATTGACAACAGCCGAGACAATACAGCCGTGGTTTAGTACGTCGGTGAGGATCAGAGTCTCTCTCGTATTTTGAAACCCTGGTACGGGAATGGCAAGATGACAGAAAGCATCCATCAAGGCTTGCATTGCCATCCAAGCATTTAAAAATAGCTGGGTGTGGGGCAGATGTTTAAAAGCAGAGATTTCTGCTTCTAGCTGACGGTGCAAATCAATGCGCCCGTTTAAAACTGAAGTTCCACTATTAGAAGTACCGTACTGCAAAATTGCATTAATTGCAGCTTGCTGCACGGCTTCGTTTTGCACCAATCCCAGCACATCATTAGTGCAAAATGTCAAGACATTTTGCCGCTTGCCCGTTGCTCCTTCTTCGATTTCAACTAAATTACCCTGACGGCGATGACAAATGTATTCGTCGGGGGCTAGCCCGCTGTCATATAAGCGCTGAACGTACTCTTTGACTACTTGCACGAATTTACTCCCCTCACCTGAAATTCCCAGATAGCTTTGTGCGTCTGGCTAAACATTATTAATATTTTCCCTGGTTAGGTAATTTTTAGACTATCCAGGCTCTTATTTCCTGCCGGAGCGGGCAGCTTAATTGAGTCAATGAATCAGACATTGTGCCAGCAATATATCATTCATGGCGAGCTGGTTTGCCATTGCTTGAATGGATTGTAGTTACGAGATAATTGCTTCATGCGATTGGTTGTAGATTAGCTTGACTCTACTCGACTAGAGGAGATCGCTTCAGATAAAGACAGCGATTCCCCCTGCTGGTTCCCTGAGAGCTGGGAAGACAGGGTTTTACGGCGGTAATGCTCGTATTGACGCATCATAACCTTTTGCAAGGCAATAATTGCCGGATTAATCTCTACATAGCGCCTTTGGGGGTTATTTGAATAATTGCGTTGTTCGCTTTCCATCATTTCGATATCTTGATCGAGAAATTTGGAGAATAGAAAACGCCAGACATAAATAGAAATCAGTGGTTTGAACGGTTGTACCAACCACTTAGGCAAATTCAGCCGGAGAAACATTAGAGCAAACGATCTCGTTTCCCTAGGTCCCACAGGCGATCGCATCAGGTATAAAGAGGAAACACCTTCTAGAGAACTGTGGTAGTGGGGATAGCGATAATGGATCGAGACAGTACGGGTTGTCACTTCATCACCGCGATCGCTCAAACCCAGAATTTTAGCCATGACTCCCTTGTAAGACACTCGATAATCGGCATAAACCGATGATTCTGTCGTCTTCAAGCTAGTCAGCACGGGGTCAAACCAACCTTGGAGGTTTTTGTGTAAAAACCCGTGAAACACATCCATTGTGTTTTCGTTACAGATGGTGAAATGCGCTTGAAAATGAGCCGGAATTGGAACCATCAGACAATCTGGATCGTCAAACTCCGGCACTTCTAGTAGGGGAATGCTAGCTGCCAAACTCGCATCGCCAGGAAAAATCCAGATCAGATTGTATTTTTCGCAGATAGGGTAGCTATGAACTTGAGCGCATGGTAACTTTTGCGTCTCAGGGAGATATGGGATTTTGACGCATTGACCTGCACCGTTGAATTCCCAACCGTGATAGGGACACAACAAATGTTTTCCCTGAATTTGCCCTTTATGTAGAGCCACACCCTTGTGGGCGCACGCATCATCTAGAGCGTGAAGTTGTCCGTCCGTGTCGCGGAAAACAGCAATTGCTTGTTTCCAGATCGTTACGGGCATAATATGACCAGGTTGCAGTCGATCTGCCCACCCAACCGGATACCAGTAATCTGGATTAATTCCGATCTCGCGGATAGCATTCTGAACTGTCTGACTTGTTAAGGTCGTAGCCAGTTCCATGAATCGTTCCTCTCTTGCCTGTTTCTGACAATATTTAGCTTTCTAGTGTCCCTTAATTCGGCAAAATTGTCAGCATAATTCCTGACAGCGCGCCAACTGTCCACTCATACTAGGGATTAGGGTCAGCGAGCAGTGACCAGTGACCAGTGACCAGTGACCAGTGACCAGTGACCAGTGACCAGTGACCAGTGA
>ERZ1066120.315-NODE-315-length-47820-cov-43.174668_pt1 | contig 47820 bp, 36 predicted proteins | sample MGYA00382767_ERZ1066120 | MGnify/ENA primary metagenome ERZ1066120 (study PRJEB33369, sample SAMEA5778350) | biofilm metagenome | biome: Industrial cooling water; feature: Water cooling tower basin; material: Biofilm | place: United Arab Emirates | collected...
TTATTAGCTTGGCACTTTAATTGTTAGTTTAGCATAACAAGTACTGAAGAACCGAAAATTTTTATGTCCTTTGGCAATCCCATACTTAACTGCGCGCGCATAGATATTGGATTGACTCCCGGTTTCAGTTGAATTAAACCAACATCAACTTCATATGCTTGGCGCCCTGGAAATAGCCTCAAAAATGTTGAGTCACCAACAATCACGTTGCCATCGGCAGTAAACGAAGTGCCAAGGTTGAAAAGACCGCTCACTAAGACATCCCGACGGTTTAAATTCGCTTCGATTTGTCCCTGTTTTTGTATCGACTCAGCTACATTTCCATATTCAGGACGCGATGCCAAATCAAAGAGAGCCGAATTCAAAAGTTTTAATTCAGAAGCATTTCGACGCAGTTCGGGTAACTTAAAACTGGCGCCATCTGGCTCGATACCCCAAATCATAATCGCGCGATTAATATCAGTTTGAGCATTCTTACACTGCCCCATACCTGCATAAATCGAGCTTACTGACTTCACTCCAGAGTAGCTCAATACTTGATACAGCCTGTCTCTGGAAAAGCTTTTTGTTGTGGATAAACTTTGAAATTGCCTATCCACTACTATCAAATCTCCATCCAGCATTTTGTTGGCTTTGGTGGCACTGGTATAAAGTGAAGCCTCAAACCCCATTTGCACAAAGATAAGAATATCCGCAAAGGCTATACCAGCTACAGCTACAGCCAAACGTGTCTTTTCCTTCATTACCTGGCGCCATGCTAGAGGAGTCTTGCGAAATAATTTATTCAGCATATTTTTGTATATCGAACATTCGTTATATAACAAATCAGCAAAATTATGGTTAATTGAGAAATAACGTAATAAGCAATACCTCCTGTTACTGTAATCGCAGCAACTTATAGCCGATCTTCTTTCATATTTGACTGGGGGGCAAATATTTTAAAATTCATAAGACTACGTGCGGTAGTCTAAGACAAACGTGCTTTTATGCGCTATGCGACATAAAAGTTCATAGCATGGATATTTGCTGACACCTTTTACTGTACCAGCTAGACGGTAAACATGTCAAGAAGAAACCGTCTGGATGGTATACTTAAGCTGTAGAGGCGACTTATTCTAGGCAAACTCAGTGAATGTCCTTTGTGCCCTAAGAAAGCGGGAAATCCTCGCTCCTTACGTAGTTTATTCCTCTTGCCTCTGTGTACTCTGCGTCTCTGTGGTAAATATATATACTCCTCTTCATGAATAACATAGACCACTAGTGTTGGTAAACGCCCACAGTTGGAACGGGCAAGGATGCCCATTCCACAACATGGAGAATTAATTTTTTGGAAGTCCCTAAGATGTTGTGAGTAAAGTTTTGATGAGCAATAAAAAGCGATGAAATGCCCTTACCAATGATTTTAGCGGGCTTACGCAGGATTTTTATAAGTATTTGATACTGGATATGGGGCACGAGCAACACAGGCTGGTCATTCTCGCAGTACTGTTAAGAAAAATAACGTAATAATTAATACCTCCTGTTACAGGAATTGGCGCCGTTTAATGATGAAACCAGGTAGGGACACGACGCACGTAATGTCTCTACCGATTATTTATCAAATTAATTTATCAGTTGAATATCTAACTCTTTTTGCCATTGCAAGATTGATTTATTCCACCCTTGTTCCCACTTAGCTGCAATTAATGGTTTAGCAGTCTTTCCCATTTGCCAACCTTGCTCTACAACCGCAAGATACTTTGGCAGCATGTCTTTTGATGCCACCAAACTGCCAATCAAAGCACCAACAAGAGCAACTACTGCTGAAGGTAAACGAAATTGTGCTACATAAAACGCTTGTAAACCTAGTTCACCCAAGACAGAAGTATCAAATCCTGTCACAACATGCCATAAATCATGAGTGATTTGATAGCGGTACTCTATATAACTCACATCCGAATTTACTTTTTGCCATGAAAATAAATTTGGATCAAGGTCTAAGGGTTTTAAGTTAGCTTGCTTTAAGCGTGATGCGTAGACATAACCTAAAGAATCTTCAGGCAATTTCAATAAAGTCTCTAGTTCTGGAAGCGGCGCCGAATAACGCTCTTGAATAATTGCAGCAACATCTGAATTAGACTTTATATCTTTCACAGCTTCTTTGTAAACGCTTGACTTAACTAGATGTTCTGTTAATCTGGCGTAAACTTCATTTACAGCATCAATATCAAATTCATCAGTCTCTTGTGTAGCTGTAAACGTTGCCAGAATTGCTTCCATCAAGTCTTCTTGAAAAGAATTTGCGTTGTCTTTTTTCTGTATATTTAGTGTTTCCATGACTCAAGTCCTTAATTAATCAATAAGTATGGTGCCAGTAAAGCGAATTACTATACTGTCTGGACGGTTTATAAATTTACTGTACCAACCAGACGGTAAGATGTCAACAAAAAACCGTCTATATGGTATAGTATGGATATACGAGCAATGTATGCTTGTAAAAACAATAGTTTCTTGCAAGCAAGTTTATGAAATCTGCTGAAGCTTCTACACCAAAGGCATCAAAAGGCGCCGCTCAATCAAAGTCTGGCTCCGCGACTCGTGATAAACTTCTTTCAGCAGCGATTCAAATACTATATTCGGTGATAGTACAGTTTACTAGTATGTTAGCTCTAACTAGTTCAGAGTTTGCATATGTATTTCCTAGCACTAATATCAGCCAAATCAGTTGCAATTTATATTTTTTAAGTATAAGTTATAGGCAAAATATATATTAGACATTTGGGAATGCTGCTCATATAGTAACTGATATAAACGCTTAAAAACCCAAAATGAATACTATTGAAGTTGCAGGCTCCTCCCTTACCGGAACTCATTACATTTCTGAATTAGCTGCTACTGGCTCCCCAAATCAACATCTTTTTCCACTTACAGCCCAAGTCAACAGTAAAGGATACCTAGAAATTGGTGGTTGTGATGTCATCGATTTAGTTCAGCAATTTGGCTCACCACTTTATATCTTAGACGAAAATACTCTAAGAACTGCTTGTCGCCAATACAGAGATGCATTTAAACAATACTACCCAGGTAATTCTCAAGTTCTTTATGGCTCTAAAGCTTGGAGTTGCAAAGCTATTTGTGCAATAGTGACAAATGAAGGTTTAGGAATCGATGTTATGTCAGGTGGTGAACTCTACACTGCTTTACAAGCAGGAGCGAAGCCTGAAATGATTTATTTTCATGGTAATAATAAATCTTTTGCCGAACTAAAATTAGCAATAGAATCTGGTTGTACCATCGTTATAGATAATTGGTTGGAACTTCACACTCTAGTAGACATAGCAAAAGAGCCTGCCTCTACTCAGCGGACTATTCAAGTGATGCTGCGAATGAATCCAGGAATTGAGCCTCATACTCACAAGCACATTTCCACAGGGCAAGTTGATTCTAAATTTGGTTTTGATTCAAACCAAATTGATGAAGTCTTCGCTTTCGTGAAACAAAACAACAGCTTATCGTGTACTGGGCTACACATTCATCTTGGCTCTCAAATTTTTGAGTTAACTGCTTACCAACTCCTTGCTGATGTAATGATAGGCTGGCTAAGTAAGTCTGTTGATTATGGGCTATCAATTAAAGCTATCAATATAGGTGGTGGCTTAGGTATCCGCTATACTGAAACAAATATTCCTCCTAGTATTAAAGATTGGGCAAAAGCGATTAGTGAATATGTTGTAGCAGCTTGCCAGGAGCGCAAAATGCCGTTACCCACTATTATGTGCGAACCGGGTCGTTCACTAATAGGAAACGCTGGTGTCACGGCTTATACATTAGGGAGCCAAAAAGAAATTCCAGAAGTGCGAACGTATTTAGCAGTGGATGGAGGTATGTCAGACAATCCACGTCCAATTACTTACCAAGCAACAAATTATGCGATTATTGCTAACCGAATGAACGCTCCCTTGACTGAGACTATCACAATTGTCGGTAAGCATTGCGAATCTGGAGACATTTTATTCAAAGACGTTCTATTACCTAAAACACAGCCCAACGATATACTTGTTGCACTTGGAACTGGTGCTTATAACTACAGTCAGTCATCAAATTACAACCGCGTACCTCGACCTGCGGCTATTCTGGTATCTCAAGGAAGAGCGCATCTCATTATAAAGAGAGAAACTTACTCAGACTTGATTAAACACGATTACCTTCCTACGCATCTTCAAAATTGAACTTTGGACAAATAAAATTCGTACTATTAGGTTAAAGAGAATACATCATGACTGATTTTTATAAATATCATGCTTTGGGAAATGATTATATAGTTATTGACCCTAGCAAGACAAATGTACCCATGACTAAAAAAAATATCCAAACTATATGCGCTCGCCATCTAGGTATAGGAAGTGATGGAATACTTTATGGTCCAATATTTGAAGACGGTCAAATAAAATTAAGAATATTTAACCCTGATGGAAGTGAAGCCGAAAAAAGTGGTAATGGTATTCGCATATTCTCTAAGTATCTTGGAGACTTTCGATATGTGAATAGCAATGAGTTTTTGCTTTCTACTTTAGGTGGAGAAGTAACTGTTGAAATCATTAACTTAAGAGAGGGATTAATAAAAGTAGATATGGGAACAGTTACTTTTCAAAGTAATTTGATTCCCGTGGCTGGCAAACGTCGCGAAGTAATACAAGAGTCTATCGAGGTTAATGGAGAATCATTATTAGTAACCTGTCTTTCAATCGGTAATCCGCACTGTGTTGTTCCTCTCAAAGAGATATCAAAAGAAAAAGCCATTAGTTTAGGGTCAATCCTAGAGAATAATTCGTTTTTCCCCAACAGAACTAATGTTCAACTAATGAAGGTTATTGACCCGCAAAATATCTATATTGAGATTTGGGAACGCGGTGCAGGTTACACTATGGCATCTGGAAGTAGTAGCTGTGCAGCTGCAAGTGCAGCATATGAATTAGGATTAGTGGATAGAGTTGTGAAGGTGCATATGCCTGGAGGTGAAATTGATATTGACATAAAATTGAATGGTCACGTCTACATGACTGGTACATCTACTACTGTTGCACAGGGTGAATTTTTAGAAGAATTTAAAACTGGATTAATGAGTGATATTATGCCTTAAAAGGGGCAAAAACAGTAATAATTGATAGCGTAAATAGTATCTAAGGAATATAGGATGGAACTCCGACACCTGCACTACTTCTTGGCAGTCGCAGAGGAACTCAATTTTAGTCGTGCAGCGGAACGACTGCATATAGCTCAACCACCCCTGAGCCAACAAATTCGCGATTTAGAAGCAGAACTTGGAGTCACATTATTTGAGAGAACAAAGCGTCAAGTTAAATTGACAAATGCTGGACACATATTTTTAGAAGAGGTACAACAAGTACTTCAACAGGTTGATAAAGCAGTAGACTCTGTGCGACAGGCAGGGCGGGGTGAATTGGGTCGGCTAATAATTGGATTTAATAGTTCAGCAACCTACAGTGTTTTACCCGATGTTTTGTATCATTTTCGCCAGTCTCACCCCAATGTAGAACTTGTGTTGCATGAGTTGACAACTAGCCAGCAAATTGAGAAATTGTACAACAGCCAAATTGATGTAGGGCTTCTGTACTTACCTTTAGAGAATGATGAACTGAGTACCTTGTCAGTCCTGAAAGAACCACTAGTTTTAGCGATGCCAGAAACACATCCTTTAAGTACTCAATCTCAAGTATCAATGCAGTCACTTAGAAATGAGTTATTTATTTTGCCTCCATATCAGTTAGGTGAAGCGCTCTACAGACAAATTATGAACTTATTCGAGCAACTTGGTTTTGTACCTCAAAAAGTACAACAGGCAGTTCAGCTTCAAACGGTAATTAGTTTGGTGGCAGGGAGTGTTGGAGTTGCAATTGTTCCTGCATCATTACAAAACCTTCAAAGAATGGGGGTAGTGTATAAATATTTACAAGAGTATAGATATGAAGTCGAAATTGCAGCAGCATGGCGCCAAGGAGATACATCTCCTATTTTGCACAAATTTCTCGCCTCTGTTCAGGTAGTTGCTTCGGCACATTCTCTTTCAATACCTTCGTCAAAATAAAGAGGATATCATATAGTAGTTTGGGCGCCAAAAAGCATTTAATATATTCTTTTACCAACGTGTCCTGACGTTACATGTAACGTCAAGACATCATTTTTATATTTATCGAATACCCCAAAATCAAGATGATTCGCTATTGTTTAATGAACTCAACCCCATATTTTTTGGCAACTTTAATAGCTTGCTGAATATCATCAGGAGCTACTTTGGGTGGCGCCTCTTGAAGATTGCGAACAGGTTTACCAACATCTAAAAACCACTGCTCAAATCCTCCTGGAGAATAGCCTAAAAACATACGGGCTGGTTTGTTGCTAGCATTTTTGAATCGGTGCGGAACTCCACGCGGTGTATTGATAAAATCTCCTTTCTTGGCTTGAAACTCTTTATTTCCCACATACCAGTTAAGTTCTCCATCCAGCATGTACCAAAATTCTTCTTCGCGGCTATGAACATGTAATGGTGTACCAACACCTGGAAGAATATAATCTTCAAACATTGCATAAGTCCCACCTGCATCCTTACTTTGTAGTTTGAGCGTGACGAGGACACCCATCGCCCAAACTGATGTACCTTCTCTATCTTGAAGTAATTTTAAGTTGGCAGGTGTTTTAAGATTCAAAGCTGGGTCGGTAGTAGAATCCGCAACTGGTACACTCTTTGCGTTAGGTTGAGGAGTAGTAAGGGCACAACCTGTAATGATTATTACCGTAAAAAATATTCCCGCAATTAGCTTAATAATGTAACGCTTGGGCATGGCATCCTCCTACCAAGTTTTGACTGTTTGCTCTATTGCAGCTTGTGCTTTGGTAAGAGACTGCTGCCGTGCTTCATCACCCATGCTTAAGTTGTCTGCGTGTATGAAGGTAATATCGGTGACACCCATCATGCCAAAGATTGCACGAATATAAGGTTCTTGGAAATCAAATTGAGCATAAGGTGTTCCCGCAGGATAACTTCCTCCTCTGGCTGTAATAACTAGCATTTTGCGGTTGAAAACTAATCCATCGTAGCCACCCTGGCTGTTTACTGTAAAAGTCTGATTGACGCGCACAATTTGATCTATATATGCCTTGAAACCAGAAGGAATACCAAAATTGTACATCGGCACTCCAATCACATAGCGTTCGCAACTAAGAAATTCTTTGACCAAATCGTTAGAAAGTTGAATCGCCTCTGTCAATGCTGGTGTATAAGTTTCAGGAGGGCTAAATGCTGCCGCAATCCAAGACTCCTCAACCCCTGGAACTGTTACGTGTCCTAAGTCTCGATAAACCACAATATCATCGGTATGATTATTTTTCCAACTACTGATAAACGATTGAGTGAGACGACGAGAGATAGAACGCTCGGCGCGCGGACTAGTATCAAGGTACAACAAACGCATATGTAAACTCTTTGGTATGTTTGTCAAATTCTCACCAGCATTGATACTACTGACAAACCAGTTGAATGTCTTTCTCAAACTTGCAAAAAATGTTCTGTTTTTGCAGAATATTTTAAGTTGGCGCCAGAACAATAGATATTGATAATCAAAATAAATCATAAAGTTTTCGGAAATTTGACCCAAAAGTAGAGAAACTGACTATGGTGCTACATACAAGCGTTAAGTAGTCAAGGAGAAAGATAGTGACCCAGAAGCTGAAACCTCTAATAATCGATCTCCGCCAAGAAGGAGGCAGCGAAAAGCTTCTCTCACAACAACCACTACTTACTAGCCATCAAGCAGGATGGGACAACATTCATTTGGTGTATCATCATTTACCTTACGCAGAAGTCCCCGAATCTTGCCATCCCACACACACAATTGCTCTCGGTTTAGGCGCCACAGTTAAGCGTGAACGATGGGTTGACGACTGCTATCACTCAGAAATGCTTCATCGTGGTAGTGTTGCTATCCTTCCAGCTGGTGTCACACATCGTGCAAATGTTCGCCAACCGCTTGAGTTTATGCTTGTTGGGATAGAACCGAAATTTTTTACCAAAGTCGCTCAAGAATGGTGTAACCCAGATTGCACTCAACTTATTCCCCGCTTTGCTGACCAACAAGACCCATTGCTTCTGCAACTGGGATTGACACTCAAAGCAGAACTTGAACAGGGGTGTCCTGGTGGAAAACTCTATATAGATTCTATTACCCAACTATTTACCGTTCATTTATTAAAAACTTATTCTAATAATCGCCCATTAATTAAAAGCTACTCCAATCCGCTACCAAATAAGACTTTGCAAAGCGTCATTGACTATATTCAAGCAAATCTTGACCGAGAAATTACTCTTACTGAGCTTGCTCAAATTGCCAGAGTAAATCATTATTACTTCTGCACTTTGTTCAAAAAGTCAACAGGGCTTTCACCCCATCGTTATATACTCCAACAGCGTATAGAACGTGCCAAAAAATTATTGAAATATTCGCAAAACACAATTATAGATATTGCTTTTCAATGCGGCTTTGCTAATCAGAGCCATTTTACTAAAAGATTTCATGAACTAACTGGTTTAACCCCTAAAGTATATAGAAATCAAGTTTAGAACATCTTTTGATTACTCCAGTCTTTCCGTGTCAAAAGTTTTGGTAGGTTGGCGCCTGCCGTTACGGTTTTGACTAATAGAAGCAATTATTATATGATAAAGATAAGTAAAAATTTTTACATGTAGTTTATGAGACCTAATTTAACAAAAGATATTAGCGTAAAAGATTTTAGAGACTACTATTGGTTAAAGAAGGATTTACAATTATTTTGTCGAGAAAATGGAATCAGTACTTCTGGCTCAAAAATAGAAATTTCTAATAGAATCGAAACATATCTTACAACAGGTAAGGTAAAAAAAACTATCATAAATCTAAGAGTGGATAAGAAAATAAAATCTCAAGAAGATTTAAGTCTTGATACAGTAATTGTGGAAAACCATCGTTGCAGTCAAGATGTAAGAGCTTTTTTTGAGACAGTTATCCCAAAATTTCATTTTTCCACCTATATCCAAAATTACTTTAAAAACAACGTCGGAAAGAGTTATTGTGATGTTGTAACCGCTTGGTATGAGGAAGAAGAGCGAAAGAAAGACCCCTCGTACAAGAAAAATATTGCACCTCAATTTGAATACAATCAATTCACTCGTGACTTTTTTGCTGACCTGAATAATCAAGGGAAAAATCGCGAAGAAGCAATTGAAGCATGGAATCAAATTAAGAAACTTCCTGGAAGCAATAAATATAAATCTAATGATTAAACTTTAAAGCTCACTAGCTAAACAATAGTTGATTTGAATATTAATTTCTTTGCAACATCAACTTAAATATTTAATGTCTTAAATTATACTCTACATATCTTTCTGCTGATGGAGAACCGGAGAAAGTTATCAAAAGCGATGAATAAATATACTTTTACCGAGGGAAGATATATTGTAGGCTTTGTACGGAAGAGCCAATAATTTTAAATGGACTATAAAATAATCAAAGCTTTCAAATTTTATTTATTTTATAATCTGTGAAAAAATGCCTAGTAATCGCTCCACGGGTTCAAGTGAAATTTCTACTTTATCAATAGATAATGTTTGATTTTCCAAACGTAAAAATCTCCATAAAACACCTGTAGTAACGCAACCAAAAACAGAATCAATAGCATTATTCTTTTTTGCATTGTATATCTGTGCTGCAAGCATTTCGGCGCCGCACTGACCTAAACCACTGTTAATATCTTGGTTTTTTGCTTCCACAAGTGTTATTACAGGAGCAGTAATGAAAAACTGTTCGCGGTTACGACTAATTAAAAAGTCAGGATTACCATTTAAACCACGTACAATATCAACATTAAACTCTTTTCCCGAAAATATAGATATTGGTATATTAATTCTTCGTTTGACTTCTAGTAATATAGGAAATATAATTAATTCCCCACGCGCTTTCTCTGTATTAATTGCTGTTGCTAAAGGTATATTTTCTTCTAAAGTAGCTTTTAATAAATCACCTGGCTCTACAGGCTGGATGTTAGGAAATAAGCTAGTATCTTCCGATATTTCTAAGCTGAACTCTACAGCTAACGTTTCAAGGTCAAACTTATTATATGGCATATATATTTATAATTTATTAGCATGGAACTTATGTATACAATTTCATTTTAACTTATACATCCTGTTGGCGCAGTTATAAATTTGATAGTATTTTTGTTTTATATCGAACTACGGCGCGATAAATTGTGAATATGAGGGCGCCGAAAATAATGACTACCAGGCGCCCGCGCTTGAGCGTCTATTTCCTTAATATGTACCAACTAGACGGTAAAATGACAACAAAAACCGTCCATGTTGTATAGTATAGATATACGAGTAATAGTTTTGTGCAAGCGAGTTTATGAAATCTGCTGAAGTTTCTACACCAAAGCCATCAAAAGGCGCCAGTAAATCGAAATCTGGCTCTGCGACTCGTGATAAACTCCTTTCAGCAGCGATTCAAATTATTATTACTCAAGGTATAGAAAGGCTAACCTTGGATGCGGTTGCTCGTGAAGCGGTCGTTAGTAAAGGTGGTTTGCTTTATCATTTCCCTAGTAAAGAAGCTTTAGTTGCTGGGGTAATATCTTATTTAATTGATGATTTTAATGTAGCAATTGAAAAAGAATTAGAACACCCACATACAGATAACCCTTCAAAAGACTGGCTTAAAGCTTATGTACGAGCAAGCTTTAATAGTAGCCAACCACCCCTAGCCTTAATTGCTGGCTTATTTATAGCTGTTACACATAATCCAGAGTTAGTAGAACATGCACGTGATGGTTGTGCCCAATGGCAACGCCACTTTGATGAAAGTGGACTTGACCCTGTTCGTGCTGGTATTATTCGATTAGCTACAGAAGGTTTATATCCAACAGAAATGTTTGGTGTTGAACCAATTCAAGAGCCTTTACGCAGTCAGTTAAAAGATGCAATTTTAGAACTTATTGATTCGTCAAATTAATTTGCATTATTGCTCATCAATCGCTTGTCGATTTGGAAAAATTTGCATATTACAAACGGGTAAATTATGCTTTGAAACCCTAAATTTAGCTGGGTAAAGGTTTTATTCAGTAGTATTTTTGAACAGCAATAAAAGATGCTGCTTATAACTAGGTTGCAGCGCTTCTTTCTTTGTATACTCAACTTTGTGAAAAAGTTCTTGTTAAGTTGCGCTTTTAAAGTCTGGATTTGATAGAGCATCTGTTCCAATTTGCACCTTGTTTAATAGCTTAATCAAAGTTTTCTTTTCTGTTGGCGCCAGATTTGCCATTAATCCTGTCGTGCGGCAGAAATGATCAGGCAATATTTTAGCAACTAACTGGCGCCCTTTTTGAGTCAGACGAATAATCAGTCTTCGGCGGTCGTTAGGATGTGCTTCGCGTTTAACTAGTTCTTCTCGCTCAAGTCCATCTAATAGTCCAGTGATAGTAGCACGAGTTACATCCGCGCGTTCAGCAAATTCAGAAGGTGTAAGCCCTTCGGAAGCAACATACAACTGCATTAGCAGTGTAAATTTTCCGATTGAAAGACCATAACGAGCAAAGTGGATATCGAAAGCTGCATAAACGGATGCTGTTACATCAAGGAATGCCAAACAGGTTTCGACAGAGGGAATATCTAGTTCAGAATATTGACTGGCAAGTTCATCAATAGCTTGGCGATTTGGGAAAGTTCTCATAGAGGTACATTTATGGATAGCTACCTTATTATAAGCCGCCTAACAATATTTACTTTAACTACAAAGCATGACATAATATCATTAGCTGCCTAACTATCAGGCGGCTAATGATATTAGGGATTTTGGTCATGAAATTGAAAGTACAACAGAAAAATTGGTTGTTGAGCTTCCATATTGTTTCTGCAAGCATTTGGTTTGGGACTGCTTTTTGCTCGCTGGCTCTTGCTTTCTACTATCAAAACTGGGCAAACGGTAACGAACTCCATGCCATCAATGCAGCACGTAACTTAATGGGTGAGTTGATTATCGTTCCTTCAGCAGTTTCATCTTTAGTTTCGGGCTTACTTTTGTGCAGCTTCACAGTTTGGGGATTTTTCAAGCATCGTTGGGTAATTGCAAAGCAGATTTTAACTATGATGCTCATCATTATTGGGTCAGTTTGGCTTGGACCTTGGACTAAACAAGCTACATCCATTTCTGCAACCGAACGTTTACAAGTCCTGCAAAATCCTACTTATGTTTCTATTCGTGATGCAGTGATTGTTGGAGGCGCCGTACAAACCCTTGTACTTGTACTCATCATCGTCATCTCAGTATTGAAACCTTGGGGACGGCGTAAAACATCTCTGTAACCATGCTTGCTAAATAAAACAACAGCCCTCAACATCCGCATGACATGTTAAATTACACTGCTGCCACCAATATCTACCAGAAATCTATAACTCGCACCATTGCTCTTGGAATTAGAGAAGACCACAGAATAATTGATCCAATGTTGTCATGCTGAGGAACGTAAACGGAGTTTTCCCGCAGGGTAGCATCTCAAAGCGTGATGCAAACGTAGTTTTGCCGCTTTCGAGCGCATATCCGCGAGATTCTTCACTGCGTTCAGAATGACATAGGGCATTTTTTTAGTGGAATTCTCTAAATAACTTCTAATTGCTGTAATGTTTTTTTACACAGGATACAAAAAGAATGGTTGGAACAATGCCACATCCAGGAACGCGCTCTATGGCTGCCTGTGCCGCTTCTGGTTCATGTATCTGTTTAATCTCGAAACCTGTTCCAATCAAAGTGTTGATATAAGTAGATAACTTTCTATGATAGGCGCCTAACATACCCCGAATTCGATTAGAATTAGCCGACTGCCAAAATCCCTCTGTAAAGTACTGCGTCACTTCCAAACTGACTTTTCCAACTGCATCAGTACGCCATTGACTATGAGGCGATTCAAAACAGGGATGCGTGATGGCAAACCAAAACCAGCCTCTTGGGCGAAGTATCCGATATACTGCATGGCACAGTGCATCTAAATCAGGAATATCCATTAACGCCAGATAAGAAGTTGCACCATCAAAGCTGCAATCATCAAGTTGCGCCAGCTTTTGAGCATCGTCAAGCAAATACTGAATACCAAGCCCAACCTGCTGTTCTTCTCGCTGTGCAATTTCAATCAGTTGAGAAGAAATATCTATTCCAACAACTCGTGCCTTTTTTTGAGCCAATTCACGAGCAATGCGTCCCTGTCCACAGGCTACATCGCATATTAACTGGTTATCCACGGCGCCGATAAAATCAAGGAATGTCGATACAGTTGTATTGTCTACTGCGCTTTGATCACGTACCCAAGCGTCATACCAATTAGCAATCGAATCATACCCTGCTTGCATGTGTATTTCCTTGCACGAGTCTCAACTACATCTAATTATTATAATGACGTAAGTGCCTGACGGTTAGTTTGGCTATTTGAGCCACAGTGAATAAGCGTGCAGTCTATGATGATTGTCTTTAAATAGCAAGATTTTTATATTCGCGCAAGAAACTGAAAGATTTTTCGGTTCAACATCATTAACTTGTAACTATATCAAGCCGCATTGAAATAATTACCTATTTTACGCTCGAAGAGCCAGTTACCAGTTACCAACTTATGACCTCAATATCTCTAAACCCCAAATTAAAAACAGAAATCCGAGAATTTGTCCAACTAGCAGTACCCTTAGCGAGCGCTCAAGTAACACAGTCATTGACGGGTTTTGTAGATACTGTGATGATGGGTAGATTAGGACAAGAAGCTCTAGCTGCGGGAGGTTTGGCTTCGTTAACTTTTCTTGTATTGTCATATACAGCAAGTGGTGTTGTGATGGGAGTGAGTCCTCTTGTTGCTGAAGCTTTCGGTGAAGGTAATAAAACGCGCGTTTCGGTATTAGGGCGCCAGGGATTATGGTTGTCGCTGTTAATCGCTATACCAACGATGTTCTTAATTGGGCATATGGATAGTTTAATGATTAAATTTGGGCAAGCAGTAAATATTGTTACCTTAGCCAATAGCTACTTAGATGTAATGTTATGGGGATTATTTCCAGCAGTGGGGTTTGCAATGCTTCGGAGCTTTATCTCTGGGCTTTCTCTAGCTCGTCCAATAATGGCAATTGTAATTGGGGGAACGCTGTTTAATATTGTCGGAAATTACACTTTAGGATACGGTAAATTTGGCTTTCCTCGAATGGAATTAGCTGGTTTAGCTATATCAAGCGCTCTTGCTCAATGGCTAATGTTTTTGGCTTTAGTAATTTATGTCCTTAAACATGAGCGACTTAAAAATTACCGATTATTTGAAGATTTACATCGCATCAAACCAACAATTATTCGAGAATTATTATGGATTGGGGCGCCCATTGGAATTGCAGTGGCTTTAGAAAGTGGTCTATTTGCAGTTGTTACTTACCTGATGGGTATATTAGGAACTGAAGTACTTGCAGCGCATCAAATCATTTTGCAAACAACAATGGTTATTTACATGGTTCCTTTGGGTATGTCTTTTGCAACAACAGCGCGCGTTGGTCAATGGTTGGGGCAGAAAAACTATGAAGGTATATTTAGGGCAGGCTATGTTAGTATCTCAAGTGCGGCAATATTCATGACTTTGACGGCAATAGCACTTCTGACTCATTCGCGACAGGTTGTTGGGCTTTTCTTAGATATCAACAATCCAGAAAATGCCAAAGTGTTAGCGCTCGCAACTTCAATGTTGACAGTCGCAGCTTTTGCACAGATTTTAGATGGAGTACAAAAAACTACCTACGGAGCATTACAAGGATTACAAGACACGCGCGTGCCAGTGATTTTAAGCTTAATATCTTTTTGGGGAATAGGTTTAACTTTGGGTTATTTTCTAGGATTCCATTTTGGTTTTGGTGGTACAGGTTTGTGGTTAGGACAGTCAATAGGTGTTGCAATTTCCGCAGGATGTTTTATCTGGCGCTTCCGCAAGCTATTATCAAAAAATAAAACTCAACCATTTTGAATATATTACATGCTTCCTATGAATCCTTGAGAATCCTTTATACAAAAACAGTAGCATAGATTTCAATCTATGTTATTTATAGCCATTTCCAATTACCTAATATTGTAGACACTGTTATGCTAAGATTGTTAAGAAAATCTAAAATATTCATCAAACTAATTTTTTAGATTTAAACTCATCAATCTTAAATCCAAGACACAGCAGGGTAAAGGTAATGCCACAGAACGATTCTCCTATTATTGATTTAGCAAAAGAAGAGGACGTTTTAAAGATTTTACCTTGCGTTCCCAAGTATTCCAGTCGTAATGCAGGCTGGAAAGGTATTCAACTTCTGCACAACAGCTTACCAGCTTGGGAAAGTGTTGAACATTCTTATACAGACCATATAGTTGATATCAGCGATACACGAGTAGCTAAATTGGAACGAGTACTTGAAAATAAAAGGCAAGAAACTTCAATTAGTACTGGAGAAGTCGCTATTATTCCTGCTTATACACCTCATAGACTAGCTTGTAACCAAGCAAGTGAATGTACGTTTTTAATTCTTAATCCATCTGTCATTGCGCGCGTTGCATACGAATCAACTGACCCTGATAAACTAGAATTAGTACCCCATTTTGATAAACCTGACTCATTAATTTACCAAATTTGTTCGGCATTAAAAAACATATTGCAAATAAATCCACAAGCAAGTTCTCTTTATGCTGAGTCAATGGTAACAGCTTTAGCAGCACATTTATTGCAATATTACTCTGCTCAAAAAGCAGTTGTACAAAACTTCAAGGGTGGAATAACAAAATATAAATTGCAACAAGCTATTGATTATATCCATCAGAATTTAGCAGAGGATATTTCTTTAGAAGCGTTAGCTCAACATGTCGAAATGAGTCAATATCATTTTTCTCGTTTATTTAAAGAAGCAACAGGTTTGGCGCCTTACCAATTTGTAATGAAGTGTCGGGTAGAACGCGCGAAAGAATTAATATTGCATTCTCAATTAAATATTGCAGAAATTGCTTATTTAGTTGGATTTAATAGTCAAAGTAATTTTACGCAAAATTTTAAGCGTTTTACTGGTGTTACTCCTAAACAATACACAGCGAATATAAAATAAGGAAGAGTTAGTTACAGCTTACTCAGAGTCTCCATAAGGTCTTTTAGAGAGAGTACTTCAATAAACTCTCTTAAAATAGGAGATAATGGGCAATAATCCCACTATAACGATCAATTTCAGACCCTACTGCAATTGCCCAAGGCATTTCCCGTTCGAGAATTGCGACTAGTAGTTCCGTCGGTTGTACGGGTTGACTTTGAAGAGCGCTTACTGTCAAAATCCCTCTGTAAAGTACTGTACCACTTACTTACTGACTTTTCCAGTGGTTGATACAGTTGTATAGCTTTATATAACTCTTTTTACTCAACTGCATAAGGAGTAAATTGCCGCTTGAAAGGAGAATAAAAACCAATAACAATATCTGATGGAGGTACACCCAGTTCAACTAATCTCTCGGCAATCAGTTCTTCCGTACCATTGTATTGAATCCATATCTTACCTTGAATAATATCAAAGTGCATGATAGGACCAAATACCCGCTTATCTCCTTCCCAACCAACAAAAGATAGTTGATAATGGTCGTTTTCTAAATCAAAAATTAGTTGTGGCTTTACTGTGTCAGCATCAATACTGACATATGCGTGTTCACTTAAAATTTGTTTGATTAATTGCCGATATTTGTTTACTTTATCCATTGCCGTATTTCCTCCTTTTTCGGGTCATATGTTATTAGTTTAATTTGATATCGTTGAATTGCACGCTGAATAAAAGGAAGTTGAAAAAAATCTTTATAAGTTTCGTCTGGAACTGCTAAATATACAGTTCGTTCTGGTTGTTTTTCTTCTAAAGCCTGATAATAATTTAGATATTGACCAAGCGCAGTGTGAAATTCATTTATATCAGAACCACCAATAAAGCTTTTTATCTCAACTGCGATTTTTTCAGAATCACGTTCCGCCGCAATGGCGTTTTCGGCAGCTAAATCTATCTGTACTTTAACCGCTTCACTTATACGAATTGTTAAAGGGTCATTAGTAATTGTCCATCCATCTTTAATTAATGCATTTTTAACTTGTTGATAAAAAACATCTCTAGCCATTTTAGTATCTCAAGACAAACAGTAGATGGGTGGGTTGTAACATGAAGCTAATCTTTAGGATAGTAATTATATATTATACATAGAGCGCTATAGCTTGCTAGGGTTAGTATCAATATGCCTCATCTTTTTTATAAGAGACACCACATGTGCATAGCATACTAAAAAACTATATAGTACATTATAGACGGTCAACCTCATAGAAAATAGCTTCATTTCGGGTAGGAAACGTCACACTCAAGAAGCGACCTGATGGATGCCACTTAATATCTGGTGTGTGTACCTTTGGGTCGTCAATACCGGGATGACCGTGAAAGGTTGGGGTTCCCAACTTGCCATTTGTAAACGGGATGAATGCTATCTGGCGCCCCGGCTCACTGAGGCTCACTGCCAGTAAATTGCCTTTGGAAGAATCTTTTTTACTCAGGGTACGAGTGGTGATTATCAAGGACTCAGTTCTGACATCCTTACAATTATTGAAGGTAGCTTTAAAGGGCGCCTGCTGGAATACAATCCAGCGACTGGTAAGACTCGCACGCTAATTGGGGAACTAACGTTTGGTAATGGTGTGGCACTTGCTCCCGATGAATCTTATGTTCTAGTTGCAGACCAATATCGATACCGCATCAAGCGCTACTGGCTCAAAGGCGCTTCTTCAGGAAAAGAAGATATATTTGCAGATAATTTACCTGGTTTTGTTCACAATATCTATATAGACGATAAGAATACTTTATGGGCAGCGTTTAATAGCCCTCGTGCCGATATTATTCCTCATAATAATCCCTGGCTCAAAGCACAATTAGCATTCGCTACCTGCAAGTTTACTGGCGCCAGATGTTTCATGAGATGAATCGCGACGTGGAACTGGATTTGTGATTGGAATGGATTTACAGGGAAATCCACTTTTAAGTTTGCATAACCCGCCAATAGTATGAATACTCTTAGCACTGCTGTATATCATGATGGCTATGTATATTTAGTAACTATTACTGGTAGACCAGTGATTCGCTACAAACTTCCCAAATAAACGATACGAAATATAAAAATAGGAAAATCAAAATTGATTATGCCTGATAACTGGAAACTAGGAAGTTTATCATCTATTGGTAATATCGCTCGCTCGCGTGTGATTATGTTGGTATTGGCTTTGGGCGTAGTCGGGGCAAGCTTGTTAACAGTCCATAAACTCCAATCTTCCTCTTCTAGAACGGAGCAAGCACCAGAAATTCTTGAACCTATAACAACAGTTACAATGTTCGTAAAACTTTGAGATGCTTCGTTACGCTTGCGCTGCACTCAGCATGACAATATTAGATCAATTATTCTGTGGGGTTCTCATTAAAGAGGAGCGAGAACAGATGTTGCAAGGATTAGCTTTATTACGTCAATACATGGAAAATAAAACAGAGGGCACAGAGAAAGAGGAATAAACCACAAAGACACAAAGCACACAAAGGAGGAGCAGGAAGAGAGAATCTCCCAAAATTAATGACGAACTTACTTGTCGAATCATTTGAGATTCCAAAACGTTGAATTTTCTTTGGTTGTATAAAAACCTACTTAGGCTTTGCAATTTATCGCGAGGAACTTATAGTGCTTAGGTACTGTCTGTATATTTAGTAGAATTATATAAAAATATACTTATGCCTAAAAAGCCTGTTGTAATAGGAGAATTACGATTTAGTGCAAAAGGAGAAGCAAAATCTCATTTCACCGACATATTGAATAAGCATCCTTTAGGTACAGAGCTACAAGGTGATGAGTTTGATAACGTGATGGCACTTCTTTTATGTCATCCAAAAGCTAATGATAAAATTGCTTCAGGTGTCAAGTCCATAAAAATAGACCAAGGCTTCTACTCTTTAAATAGATGTTTTCATGTAGTGCGAGTAGATGGTTCTATAGAAGATTTTAGTATCGGTAAATGCATTGATGGAGAACATTCTCCTTTCCATAGATTTTGTATTGCTTGCCGCAGAACTGTTGAGGCAGAGTTACGTGCTAAAAAAGCAAAGTATTTTGAGGATAATCGTGATAAAGATGGTAAGGTTGTTTGTCCAATGACTAAAGAAAAAATAACTTTTGAATAAGCTCACATAGACCATCGCGAACCATTCACATTCTCTGCGATTGTTCACTTTTTTACTCAAGCTAATGACATTGATATAAACAATATTGAGTACATTACAGAAGGTAAATATGGCAATGAATTTAAAAATCAAGAATTAGCAGAGCAGTTTCAGCTTTGGCATCGCAAAAATGCCAAGCTGAGGGTAGTAAAAGGTCGGACAAATTTAGCAAAATCATATTTGGGGCGTGTTTCAAATACAAAAGCAGACAATATATTGATTTAAAAATCACATTCAAAAATTTAACTATTTTGATTTTGTAACTTCTCTATTTTTTCGACTAAGAGACGAATTTGAACAGGTTTATTGCGAAACCAATCTGTTGACCAAATTCGGTGGATGTTCCAGCCAAGTTTTTCAAGCACTTGTTGTCTTAAACGGTCACGGTCTCTGGCTGTAGGGGAACTATGGTAGGATGCACCATCACATTCAATGCCTAACAAAAATTCTCCTGGGTGATTTTTGTTGACAACTGCTAGGTCAATTCGATAACCTGAACATCCAACTTGAGTACGTATCGTATACCCATGTTCTACTAAGGTGTGGTAAACATCTTCTTCAAATGGTGAGTCAAATTTAAGTTCCGAGGTATACAAATTACCTTCAAGTCGTTTGCCACCGCTTTCTGCATACTCTAGATAATCTCGTAACAACTTTATACCTTGATTTTTACTGCGTGTTATATCTATATCACCAGCGAGAAGAGAGGAAACTAAAGTAATTTTACTTTTTGCCCGTGTAATAGCAACATTCAGGCGCCGTTCTCCACCTTGTTTTATAATTGGGCCAAAATTAAGATAAAGTTTACCTTCAGCATCACGAGCATAACCGACGCTGAGTAATATCACATCTCGTTCATCACCTTGAACATTTTCTAGTGCTTTAAGAAAAAATCGAGGTGAGTTATCGCTGCAAAATAGCTCAAATTCGGGTTGATCTTCGCTCAAAATCTCTATTTGCTCTTGAATTGCGTTAGCTTGAGCTTCGCTAAATGCAATAATACCAAGAGATTCGTCAGGAGATGATTGGAAATGTTCTAACGCTAACTGAGCAACTACTTCTGCCTCACGTCTATTATCCCGGCGCCCACCCCGGTCGTAAATACCATCAGGAACATGTTTAAACCATACTCCCAAATCTGGATTTTGAACTGGGTTCGGAAATGTTATTAATTTAGAGTCGTAAAAATGTTTATTGGAGAAAGTTATTAAGCGCTCATCCTGACTACGATAGTGCCACTTAAGCATGTGGCGAAACATAAAATTCCAACATTCATTTAAAACGCTTTCATAGCTTGCATTATCCTCATCTTCCGCATCTTCTGGGTTATCTCCGGTTGCAAAGAAAGATGTTGGTGGAAGTTGTTTGTTGTCACCTATTACAATAACTTGGTCGGCACGAATAATTGCAGGAACAACATCCTCCGTGCGAAGTTGAGAAGCTTCATCGAAAATTAGAACGTCAAAATGAATTACCGATGCATCAATATATTGACTAACTGATAGTGGACTCATCATCCAGCAAGGTTTTAAAGCTTTAACTAAGTTTGGCGCCCCTTTTTGTTTATCATTGAGGAGTTTACGAATCGGCAAATGCTGCTTTTTCTTAGTTACTTCTCTTTTCAGTATTTGTAACTCAGCTTGAATATCTAAGCTTTTTTCGTAATTTTGCCAGCGTTGCGCGTGAATTTGCTTTAAACGTTCTCTAGCAGTATCAAGTTGGTTGCTATCAAGTTTAGAAAAATCTTCAATTTGTCGTTCGTGTACCTCTACATTAAAGTTCTTTAACTCAGGTTTTTGAGCAAGAATAGCGTCAAGACATGTTCTATAAATAATTTTCTCTAGACATGGAAACCATTGTAATGGTTTAATTTTGCGCTCACGTAAAGCATCTAATAATTTTTTAGTACCTAAATTTTCAAGTTTTTCATAGGTTTCTTTATAGGTTAACCATTCTTGAAAGTCAGATAATTCAGATTTAGCTAAATTCAGGAAACTCTCTAATTCTACGAAAGTAATTTTATTTTTAGGTAAATAAGAATCTGTAATATTACTTTCATTAAAGTATGAAAGTATAAATTCTAATCCTTGCTTGATATTTTTGTGTGTTGACTCAAATGTTTTTACAAGTTCGCTGAGTTCGCGTCGCTGAGAGAGAGAATTTATGATTTGCTGAACAGAATCAGTATCGAGCGAATACTGTTGTAAATCAAGGTGCCAATTTAAAGCTTCTTTTATTTGTTTTAGTTCTGCCTGACTGGAAATTTGCGGGTTAAACAAAGAACCAAAAATTTGAGCAGGTAAATAATCAGCTTGACTGAGCTTATTTTTAAGGACAGCCATAGGATTTAGTTTATTATCACGCAAAGCATCTACAAATTCTTGAAGTCCTAAATTTTCTAGCTCTGTATGTATTGCTTTATATGTTAGCCAATCGCGGAAATGTGATAAATCAGTTTTAGCTGCAAATAGAAAATTTGCCAAATCGGTAAATAAAATTTGAGTATGAGGTAAATATTGCCCAACAATGTCATTTTCCTTAAAATACATAAGTACCAAATTCATACCCTTTCTAAAACTTTCAGGAAAGGATTCAATTTTCTCAAATAATTCAACTAGTTCACGTCGCTCTCCAGCAGAATTTAGAACTTGCTGAATATAGTGAGTGTCGAGCGGATACTGTTGTAAATCAACCAGCCAATTTAAAGCTTCCTCAATTTGCTTTAATTCTGCTTGGCTCGAAATTTGCGGGTTAAACAAAGAACCAAAAATTTGAGCAGGTAAATAATCTATTTGGCTGAGTTTATTTTGAAGGAGGACTATAGGACTTGGTTTATTATCTCGCAAAGCCTCTACAAAGTTTTGAAATCCTAAATTTTCTAGCTTTGTATGAATTTCTTTGTATGTTGACCAATTACGAAAATGTGGTAAATCAGTTTTAGCTTGATTCAAAAATTTTATCAGGTCAGTAAATAATATTTTATTTGTGGGTAGATATTGCCCGATGATATCATTTTCGTTAAAGTATGTAGTTAAAAAATTCATACCCTGGTTGAAGTCTTCAGGGAATGATTCAACTATTTTTACTAATTCACCTAGTTCGTACCTTAAAGATGGAGAATTTATAAGGCGCCTAACTGAGTCATGAGTCAGCGAATAATTTGGTAAGTTAGTTAGCCAACTTAAAGCTTGTTCAATTTTGATTAATTCTGACTGATGAGAAAATTTAGGATTAAATAAAGACCCAAAAACTTGACGAGCAGGGTAGTTGCTTTCATACAGTTCATTTCTTGCTGCTTGTACTTCAACAGCTTGTAATAAATCACGTTTTAATTCATTAAACGAAATCTGTCCTTCTTGAATACGTAGTTTCTTCAAATACTTAACATCGTTTCTATATCTTGGATTAAAAATTCTAATAATCCAATAACGATTATATCTTTGAAATCTATTATTCAAAGCAGGCAATTCTGAAGAAAATAACTCTGAATGATATTTTTGTTTTAAAAATGGTTCATTTTGTTCTAAAAATGTAATATTTGCTTTTAACTTAGCAAAGGCATCCTGAGCAATTGAAACATTTACTGTGTTCCAGTCACTTGGCAAATCAGATGGACTATTTAATATATAATGAAGAGCAGGCAAGGATGCTTCAATATTTTCTAAATTTAATAGTGGCTGAATTGTTAAAACATTTTGAAGCTTTTGAGATGCTGTTTGGAACGAATAAATAGCTTTTTGAAAACTTTCTATTTTGTTATTAATTTCTGATTCTAAAGTTTCTGAACAAGATTGTAATTTACTATTATGCCAAATAGTTGTAGTTTCTTGTCTTAATAAGGGTAGAAACATAGAAAGTTGATGCAGTAAATTTTCAGCTTCTACTGAAAGCTTATTTTTTTCAATTTCTCGAACATCGTTTCTCAAAATATTTAAAGCATCTCGAATAATTGAAATATTTAATAAGACCCAGTTCTCTGGTAAATTAGATGGCGCCTTCAATATATGTTGAAGAGTTAGATAGCAAATTTGTACATCTCTTAAATTCAACAAAGGTTGAACCTTAAGCGTCATTTCAAGCTGTTGACTAACTGTTTGAATTAAAGAAATTGCTTGTTGAAATTCCTCAAGTTTACTTTTTATTTCCAATTCCTGCGTTTCAGAGCAATGCTTTAAACTACTTCGTTCCCAAATAAGTGTTTTTTCTCCTCTTAGGAATAATAAAAATGAATAAAGTCGAGCAAGTAGATTTTTAGCTTCTTGAGAAAGTTTCTTTTTCTCAATTTCTTGAACGTCTTTTTCTAAAATACTAAATGCTTCACGAGCGCTGGAAACATCTAATTTAGCCCAATTCTCTGGTAATTGTAACGGTGCCTTTGCTATATGATATATAGCTGGGTAGCAATTTTCTAGTGACTCTAAATTAGATAAAGCTTCAATTTGCAGTGTTTTTTGTAACTCTTGGCTAATATTTTGAATTGAAATAATTGCTTGCTGTAACTCTTGTATTTTTTCTCTAATTTCTAATTCGAGCTTATAAGAATAAGTCGCAAGATAACTTTTTGCCCAAATAGTTGTTTTATCTCCTTGAAAGAAGGGTAAAAACTGCGCTAGCTGATTCAATAAATTTTCAGCGTCTTGCAATTTGTATAAATCCCATTGGTTGAAATTAGAAAGTATAATGTCAATATCTGGAATTCCTTCGCGCTCTTTCTTCAAAAGTGTGCCAAATATTTCAAATGCTGATTTATCTAAAGGCTTTTCTTTCGCATGTAAGCTTGTGTGATATGAATTAAGTAATTGACGATTAGAAGTAAACTTTTCAAAAAATAAATTGTGATTTTCTGAACTAGATATTTGTGATATATCATTAATGGTTTTGTCTAAATTATGGATAAGTTTGCGTTTATCAGTTGTACCACTGTGGTGAAGATTAAGACAAATATGGTCTAAACCGCATTCTACCATGCGCTTATAAACAACACTTAATGCTGTTTCTTTTTCTGCAACCAATAGAACTGATTTACCTTCACCAACCAGTTCAGCAATTATATTTACAATAGTTTGGCTTTTACCAGTTCCTGGTGGTCCCTGAACAACAAAACTAGAACCTCTTTTTGCTGCTTCTATCACAACTTGCTGACTAGAATCAGCATCTAAAATTTGAAATATTTGTTCTGGTTTAACTAGTGAATCTAAAGCTTCGGCATTTGGTGGTTCTTTAAAGTTGGATTGATAGCTAGTTAAATCTCCGCTAATTGCTTGCAAAATCGGGTGAGAAAAAATTCGTGTCTCATTTTCAATGATGTCCCTAACCATTGTCGCTTTGGCATAAGAAAACAGTGATAAAAACACATTATCTTTAATTTGCCAAGTCTGACGGTCTACTAAAAATTCTCTAATTAGGGTAATTATTTCGTCGTAATTTAAGTCTTGTATAATTTCTGCTTCTGGAAGCTCAATCCCAAATTGCTTTAACTTTTGCACTAAGGTTGGATTTAATACTACATCCTCTTCTAAGGCAGATAGTTTATATACATCTCGTCTAGGTTGCTTAATTAACTTTACAGGAACTAAAATTAACGGCGAGGTTAAAGCTTCTTCTGGTTTATCCTTGTCATACCAAGTTAATGCTCCCAATGCAAGAAATAAACTGTTTACTCCTCGCTCTTCAAATGACAGTCGCGCTTCGCTACGTAATTTCTTCAGGCGTTTGAGTTGTTCGCTACCTGTTTGACGAGTAATTAATTCCAGAGGATTTGCGGCGCCTGGTAATGCTTTATTATTTTTCAATAGCGAAGTATCTTGATACTCACTATCAAACATCTGAAAATTAAGCGTTTTCTTCTCAAATACAAGGTTTTGCAAGAGAATATTCGCAGAATCTGTGAGAATCTCTAAAGCTCGTGGACTATCTTGGTTAAACTTGATAAGAGGATTTCGTTTCCCCAAGTCAGCTAACCCAGCTTTCCACTTTGCAATCTTTTGAATAAGGTTTTGCCGAAAGTCCAAAGCTGGCTGCTGCATATCCGCTCTCTTGTTTAATTACACTTATACTAGAACACTGTAGTTATTTTAGCTGACTAGCGTTTGCTTGAAAAATACTTTCTATACAAATAAACAACAAGATTTTTCCTGTATCTCTAAATTCGTATCAGGAGAAAATTCTCAGAGGTAAAGTGTAATATGTTTTACAGATAAGCAACGGCGCCCATTATCTTGTAGAAGGCACCTATCCAACTTATGGTTTTGCTAATTTTTGTACAAAACTTACATATTCGGAACTACTCAATCCTTGTTGTCGCACAGCTAAAACCTTTGCCATATCACCCGCAAGCAATGCTTTCACATCTAACCACAAACCTGGATAAACCTGGCTTTTAATTACACCACTTGCATCAGCTTCTAAAGATATATACTCGCCATTCTGTAAGCAAAACCAATCAAGTTTATTATCTAACGTTTGCCAAACAATATATTCTTTTACGCCATTGCGACGATAAACTTTTTTCTTATCGTGTAAATCATTCGCTGCGCTGCTTCCTGCGACTTCAGCAACTAATTCTGGCGCCCCTTCTATATAATCATCAATAGTAATACGCGAATTTCCACCTGATTCGATACGTAGCGAAGCGTCAGGTTGTGGTTCGTTGTCTGCATCTAACCGAACTGTTGCATTATCATTCAAATCAACCCCCGGAGTAACTGCTTCGTAAACTCCCAACCACGTCATCAACCTTCCGTGAGGTTTACCATGAGCTTTAGAGCGGACTGGAGATGCCATGTATACTATTCCCTCTATCAATTCTGCTTTTTTAATATGCGGCATCGCGGTATATCGCCGTTCAAATTCATGACGAGTCAACCTATCGCCATTTTCCAATGGTGGAATGTAAGTACTTCTATTAAGGTTTTGCTCTACTGATGCTGTCATGCCGGAAAATACCAATAAAGAATTGTCCTTGCGTTTAGTATATCAGTTTTAGTCAGTAGCTGTTTAACATTGGGGGCTAAATGATAAGATTTGTAACAATTTCGGCAAGTTTGTGTAAAAACCGCGCGCATAAAAATGAATTATATTTATAAGCTCAACTTTTGATGATGCTGTTTAGTAGCAGATATGAGATTAACACCTTGGTCGCTCTTTATCTTGATGGCAATAGGGATAATAGTTAATATTCCGGTTAGTCTCCTTGCTCAATCTCAACCTATATAGCAAGTAGGACAACCAAACAGCGAAGAAGAAGTCAAGCAAAAGAATCTACAAGTGCTTCGATTGTACATGGAAGGCAATTACACAGATGCTATTAACCTTGCAGAGCGTACTTTGGCAATTGCTCAAAAGATATTAGGAAAAGAACATCCTGAATTAGCTACTAGCCTTGAAAATTTGGCTATACTCTACCAAGTACAGGGAAACTATCAACAGGTTGAACCTCTCCTGCAACGTGCCCTAGTTATTTTAGAAAAGGTGCGTGGAAAAGAACATCCTGAAATTGCCAGAATTCTCAACAATTTGGCTCAAGTATATCAGGTACAAGAAAAGGTGCTAGGAAAAGAAAATCCTGATATTGTTAGTACTCTTCACGGTTTAGCATATTTGTACCAAACACAGGGGGCGCCTCTAGTCCCGTGGTGTTTGCAGATATTGATTACAACCAGCAAGAAAAAGGGACTTCCAATTAAATAAACACCCCGAGTACACAGTTACAAAGTGTTGGTTTGAAAGATATCGCAATGAACCAAAAGTTGAGTGCTGTACACTTACTGATTCTGCTAAATTGTAAAATTTTGTTTCTTACTCTCTTAAATCACTTGAAGCGGTAGCAGGTAGGCGCCTGATACCTAGCCCGCTCAGGAGTGACTGATGAATCCTAGTATTAGGCAACTTTGTTTGAGTCTAACTTCTTTGAAAAATCTGATATAGATTTTTGTGGAAGTGAGTGTGGTAATAATTGCACGCGCCAGAGTTCTCGGTCATCAGTTAAATCGCTTGCAGCGGTTCTACCGTGCAACATGTAATGATTTTCAATTAAAAGTAGGTCGCCTTGCTGCCAATCATGGCAAATTAAACAGCTATCGTCGTACACCTTGGCTTGTAGTTCAGCAATTAGTTGTTGAAAATCTTGTTGGGGTAGACTTTGTGATGATAGCTCAAAGGTTTGTAATTTAGAGCTAGAAGCTTCTTGATAGCGAAGGATATCTTCACCTGTAATCGGGTGTTGCATAATTAATGGATAGCTGTGTTTTTTGCCTCCGTAGTAAGTAAGTTTGGTGAAGTAATCAATTTCTATTTGTTTCCAAACCTCAACTTTTGTAGAGCCGGCATTTTCAAGCACTCTTCGACCGTCAACTATTGTGGTCTGTCCTTCTCCATTTGCTGGAGCTTTATGACAATAAAGAATAAAAAACTGAGGTGTAAAATCTTCATAGCGACCGCTTGCTTCTAAGTAAGAGGGTGGCATACTTAAATCCCAATGTAAGGGAACAGCTTCACGAGAAGCAATATAACCATCAGGTCTTTCTTTTGGTCGAATTGTATGTACAGGTCCGAAGTCCCAGATTACTGGTTTTCCAAACAAGCTTGAAAACTCGACAAGATGCTCTTTACTGTCAACATGAAAACCTCGTAAAACCACAAACCCATACTCTAAACAAAGATTTTGTAATGTTTTTGAATTAAGGCAAGAACAGTCAGGCTTTTGCTGATTATCATTACCTTTATAAGTAATGCGAATTCCTGTTTTTGGCGGGTTGATAATTTCTAATTCACATTCACTCCAAATTTCTTCAGTTGACTGTAAGAAATACCAAGGTTGTTGGTGACGCTTAACTAAAGCGGTTAGTGGTAATTTTTCTGCTTCTTCTTTTTTCATCATAATTTCTTGATTGTCAGAAGTTTTAACAACTACGTTATGCCAAGGGGTAATACAACGATAATCATTAGGCAATACATGAACAGCAAATTTTGGTCCTGAATTATTATGACCATGAACAGAAAGCCGAACATGATGTGGAAACTTTTCTGAAAGTAGTTTCGTTAATGCATCATTCCGTTGAATCATTATTTTAGCGAATTCACCACTCTGCTTGAGCCGAGTTTTTTTTGTTTTAGGGGAATTACTATTAGTCCAAGGATTGTCTTGAAAAAGGAAATTCTTCAGACCTTGGTAAGTTTGACGTATTTGTTCATCATTTTGGATTTGCGCTTCTACTTGCTGTTTGTCAAGAGAACAATATTGGCTCATCAGTTGTTCTCGGAGAGCATCATATCCATTTTGTGATGAGAAAAAGCTATCTAAAGATTCCCAGGAAATGTGACGAACTTTGATAAGATTTTTAAGAGTAATATTATACTTATCTTGGGTTTCTTCAGAAACTCCAATTAAATCAGAGAAGGTAGTTCCATCACTAAAAATGATAAGTTTACATCCTGGTGCGTAAAATTTTCTCACTTGTTCGCAGAAATTATCTAGATATTCTAAGGCAATTTCTTCTCCTCGGTCTGGTAAATAGCCAAATACTTTAGAGTTTGTGTTGGGTGACTTGCAGGGAAATCCAGGCAAAATCATCTCTATTGGTTGACTCCTGCGGATAAAATACATTAGTTGCTCTGCTAAAAAAGTTTTCCCTTTTGTTTCAAAGCAGTCATTTTTAGCTTTAGAAAGTAATTGGCGGAAAAGTTTCACAAATTGGGAAACAACCAATTGATGATTTTTGGCTTCGATATGTACTGTAGTCATAATTAATTTCATCCTTAATATCCGTTTAATGAGCTATCCATACAGTGGAATGGCTCTCTATTAATTCAAACGGTAAGGAATTTTCTTTTATGCATCCTCTAGAACTGTGCGTTTGCACTTTGAGTGAGGTGGTAAGAGCATAAAACCCTGAGAAAAAAGAAATAAGTTAATCTTTAAACTCTAGATAAGCTTCCGTTAATCAGGGAATGACATCATTGTGTCAAGAAAACAAGCGTGGATTCTAGGAAACAATAATTAGTGACTGTATATTATCAAGTTATTCGTGTACTAGATACCCCGGACGTGAAGCGGCGTAATAATTGACACCATCAAAAAGCAATAGCTACATAGTCATCAAAAAATTATTGGTTTTATGAATATGACGAATTCTACCAGTGGGAATCACGTAATTTTTCTGCACCCAGATGGAACCAGTCCGTCGCATTATGCATTGGCAAGATTTGTAGATCAAGGGCCTGACGGACGTTTGAATTGGGACATGATGTCTAATTCAGGTGTTTACCTGGGTCATATGGAAGACCAACTGGGGGGAACCTCGAATGGTGGTGCAGTGACTCACGCTACAGGCGCCAAGGTATATGCAGAATCTTTTGGTTTGAATGCAGATGGTTCGCCAGTTACTCCTCTCTCAGGTAACACAGGTAAGACCATTGTCGAAGAAGCAATTGCAGCGAACAAGGTGACTGCTTTGGTTCAGTCGGGTGCTGCATTCGAGCCTGGTACAGCCGCGTTTGTATCTCAGGTGGGTGAAATAGTTGATGCAAATGGAAACAGAATTCCACCCCGTCAGCGTGCTGCAGATATCACTAAAGAAGTCATCCTCTCTGGGGTAGATTTCATTTTAGGTGGTGGCGAACTCAACATGATACCCATCGGTACTGAGGGCTTCCACGGTACGGCGGCTGAATATGATGCCCTTAGCACTAGCGCCTTGCAACGTCCCAGCGAAAACCTGATTGAATTGGCGAAGGGCAATGGTTATACCGTTGTTTACAACGAGCAACAACTCAACGACCTGCTCGATCCGACAAAGACTCCTACACCACCAACCAAAGTGTTGGGCGTATTTGCTCCTATCCACACCTTCAACGACCGTCCAGAAGAAGTTTTAGCCTCACGGGACTTACCACTCTATGCTGAAACAGCCCCGACAATCGCCGAGATGCTGGATGTTACCCAGAAGTTGATGGAAAAACATCCTAACTTCAACAATGGCTCGATTACAATTGTTGAAGAAGAAGGAGCCGACAACTTCGGTAACAATAACAATGCTGCTGGAGTTCTAGAAGGTGTGCGTCGTGCAGATGCGGCGGTTGGGGTAGCAATGGACTTTATTAACAAGTATCCTAATACCCTGTTGCTAACTGCAGCTGATAGCGATGCAGGTGGTTTACAAGTAGTTGACCCACGTACTCCAGGTCAGCCTGTCAGCAATATTAACAATAACCCCACTACCGAACCACGCAACGTACCCCTTGATGGTCAAACAGGAGCAAATACCCTGCCTTTTGTTGCTGCTCCTGACGCGAATGGTGATGTTTTCAATTTTGCTGTCGGTTGGGCAGGTACACCCGACTTTGCTGGTTCCATCGTATCGAAGGCACACGGTCTGAACGCAGATAAGTTACCTGCAACGGTGGACAACACGGGGATGTACGAGTTGATGTACGAAACTCTGTTTAATACCGAACTACCTTCGCGCAACGAAGCACCAACAGCAGCACCGAAAGCCACCAAGGACACTGGCAACGTTATCTTCATTCACCCCGATGGTACCAGCCCTTCGCATTACATGGCGTTGCGAAACATCGATAAGGGTCCCGATGGGCGCCTCAACTGGGACATGATGTCCGATGCTGGGGTTTACCTGGGACATATGGAAAACCAACTAACAGGTACTTCCAACGCGGGTGCAGTTACCCACGCGAACGGCGTAAAGGTGTTCAACGAATCCTTTGGATTGGAAGAAGATAATACTCGCGTTACTCCAGCATCAGGTAAAACTGGCTACACCATCCTTGAAGAAGCAATTGAAGCTGGAAAAGCAACTGCGCTAATACAATCTGGTCACTTAGCAGAACCTGGTACTGCTGCTTTTGCTGCGGAAACTACTAACCGTGATGGTGATAATATTCGAGCGCGCGATAAGTATGCTGAAATTATCGAGGACGTCATCCGCTCTGGTACTGACGTAATTATGGGCGGTGGTGAACTATATATGTTGCCGCAAGGCACTACAGGTTTCCACGTCACTACTGAACTAGATGCTTCAGAAAGCAGCCCCGAAAGGCGCCCTACTACTAACCTGATTGATTTGGCTAAGTCTTTGGGTTACACAGTGGTTTACACTGAAGAACAAATGAATCAGGTAGTTAATGGTACTAACCCACCACAGAAACTCTTGGGTGTGTTCGCTGCAACAAATACCTATAACGACCGCACTGAAGAAGCACTAGGACTCAACAGCAGCAATCCTCTACCTTTGTATGTAGCAACAGCACCCACCGTCGCCGAGATGATGGAGGCATCTTTGAAGATACTTAATAAAGACCCGGATGGCTTCTTTGTAGTAGTTGAGGAAGAAGGTTCGGATAACTTTGCTAACAATAACAACGCCGTAGGGACAGTTGAGGCAGTCCGTCGGGCAGATGCAGCAATTGGCGTGGCGATGAATTATGTTAATACCCAAGACCCTAACACTTTAGTTATTACTGCCGCAGACAGTGATGCTGGTGGTTTGCAAGTGACCCAATTTGCTCCTTACACTCGTCCATCTGGAAACTATACTCCTAGCAATCCAGCAATCGCCGATAGTGAACCATCTGCTCCTTTTCTCAACGTTAACCCAACAACAACCAATACCAACCGAGCTGTGTTGGATGGTGTGAATGGCAGTACAGGTAGTGCAGAGGCACCTTGGATACCATTTGCTGCTCAGGACAGTATAGATGGACCAATGGGTAACTTTGGTGTTGCCTGGGTCGGTACTCCAGACTTTCCTGGTAGCATTGTTTCCAAAACCTACGGTATGAATGCTGATAAATTACCTAGTACCTTAGATAACACCAAAATCTACGATTTGATGTACCAGACGTTGTTTGGTGTCACACCAGAATTTGCTGCTGCCCAGCAAGAAACCAAGTTAGTATCCGGTACTAGTGGGAATGATATCTTAATTGCAGGCGCCCCTGGTGGTAGCTTTGACGGTATTAATGACTCCGTATTTACTGGTGCAGGCAATGATGAAGTTGATACACAAACTGCAACTTCTCCAATTGCTGGTCGTAATCGCATTGACTTAGGTAGCGGTAACGATACTGTCTTTGTTAGCAAGAGCGATAGTGCATTTGGTGGTTCCGGAAATGATGTATTCGATGCTACTAATGCCCTTGGTGGCAACCGCATGTCCGGTGGGGCTGGGAATGATATTTTCTATCTTGGTAGTAATGACCGCGCATTAGGTGGCGATGGTAACGACCAATTCTATGTTCAATCGGGTGGTGACAACCTGCTTTCTGGTGGTGCTGGTGCAGACCAATTCTGGATTGCAAACGCGGAATTACCTTCAACAGCGAACACTATTCTCGATTTCCAAGTTGGTACTGACGTAATTGGCATTCTTGGTAGTGCTAGTTTGGGTATTTCTGCATCAACTGTGAATCTAAGCCAAGTTGGTAGTGATACACAGATTGCTTTTGGCGGTCAAACTTTGGCTGTTCTAGGTGGTATTGAAGCAACCAGCTTGAACCCAGATGATGCTAGCCAATTTGTCTTTGCTTAATTGCCGCGATTTAAACTAACTAGCACTCTTTAGGTAGAGACGTTGCATGTAACGTCTCTACCTAACCGTATTGCATCGAAGATTTCGTATATCAGTTTTAAGAGCGTCGATGTGCGCGCATTGGGGCAAAATTTTAGAGTTTGCGCGAAGATATTGGTATCTCAATGTCAGCAGGATAGTCAAGGACTTTTATGAAGACTAGCAACGGATTATGAACGGATGTAACCGATGGTTAATTTTATAAAACCAGAACTTATTTGTAACTAATAAATTATCCGTTACATCTGCTGTATCCGTTGCAAACCAACCTCCAAATTCAATGATATATAGGTACTAGCAACTAACTCTGTGCTTGCGCTTCAACATTGCACTACCACCAATAGCACCAACTACTAGTAATCCCACCATAGAAGAAGGTTCTGGAATTCGCGTCCTTTCAACCCGAACAATTTGCCCTAGGTTTGGACCTACACCGCGCGTTGTTACATATATTTGGTTGTCAGGGCCAATAGTGATTCCATCAGCCGATGCCAGTCCTTGACCTGCTGCGACGAGAGTTGTGCGAGTTCCATCAGGAGCTAGTTGTATTAAAGAACCTGGCAAGTTTTGTAAGTCACCCTTCCACTGCGCCTGGTCGCTAAACTGTAATACAAGCAAGTTGCCATTTTTATCAAATGTTAAGTCAGTGATGTGTGTAAACCCTTCAGCAAAAACTTGTGGCTGATTATCTTCCCCAATACGAAAAATCCGAGCTTGACCTTCGGGATAAGGAAAACCCAAATATTCGCCAACGTACAAGGCGCCATCAAGACCAATTGCGGCGCCTGTGGGTACTGATTGAACTAATATCTGAGCAGGTATTTGTCCTGCTCCATCTGGAGGTTGCCCGTCTGGCAGTGCGTCTGCTGGTATCTCTACTAGCCCTGGAGGTATCTCTGCTCCTGGTGGAAGCGGTGGAAAGTCTGGGTTATCTATGAGTTTTTTGGGTAATGGAATTGCCGCCATATCACTGCCATCAAGTTTAATTTTATAGGCGGTGTTCCCTCCTCCATCAACAATGTAAGCAGTATTACCACCAATGGTTAATTCATAGGGGTTACTAACGACATCCGCGCCATCAGGATTATTGATAATTTCATATTTGCCAAAATCGAAAATCTCTGTCAACTGCTCGGTTTTTAAGTCAGCTTTGAATAGTTTTCCCAAGTTAGGGGTGTTCAATACTTGATCTGGTGGGGATGGAGGGAAAGTATTGAGTTGCGCTTCTGGAATTGGGTATTGAGTACCAAGGGTATTTAATTCTAAATCACGGTTTCCTGGATAACCTGCAAATCCAGTCAGAAGATAAGCATTACCCAGCGAGTCAAATTGGAGTTCTTGAGGGCCCGCTCCCTGATTACCGGAGGGTTGTTCTGCTAGAGACTGGAAGTTGTTGAATATACGCTCTTGCTTGCCGTCGGGTGTAATTTTGACCACTGAACCAGTATTACCTGCACAAATTGGCTGAAACAACGTACTAGGGGATGGTTGGCAGTTTCCATTCCCCCCAATGCCTGGTTCACCTACATAAAGATTACCGTCAGGGCCAAATGCCGCACCGCGCGCGTTACTAATTCCATCAGCAATTACCGTCAGAGATGCAGCTTGTACAGTTTTCGTTCCGGCAACAGCAGTAAGACAAGTAGTTAGAACAAAAGTAATCGTAAATTTTTTGGCTTTCATAACCTTTAAAATTCCAAGTTATTTTAATTAAAAATTACCGGATTTAATGGTTATTTGAAATGAACATTCTTTGGGGAAAATATATCTATTATTTATATTGTATTTATATTGCAATCAAACCAAAAATTTATGAACACTTTATTTTTAAAAACATCAAGCGCTCATAAACATAAATGTAGTATTCAATTTGATTAGTCGCTAAAAAACCTAACTAAAAACTAAACTTGCTTTATTATTTAATCTGTACTAATGATAAGTCTATATTTCCAAAAAGTCTACCTAACATTATGTTGTATTCTTGCTATAAATATTCTAAATTTGCGAAAACATTTAGATTAGAGGTTGATATAAGACGAATAAACGTAAAAAATTTAAAATTAAAGATTTTCTCTATACACTTTTGGTGTCATTGTTGTATGCTTCCGAAATAGTGCTGTGAAGTGACTAGGGTTGCGGAAACCTATGCACTCACCAATGTCAGCTATTGACAATTGTTTTTGAGCTAGTAAAACCTTTGCTCGCTCGATTCTACAATTAATTACGTATTGATGAGGAGTAAGACCAGTTGACTGCTTGAATAAACGAGAAAAATGATAAGTACTCATTTGTACGACGTTCTTAAGTTCCGTTAGCGTCAAGTCACGTTCAAGATTGTCACTAATATATGTGAGTACGTTTGATAACTTATATTTAGGTAAACCACCACTAAAATCCTCAACAGTGATAGAAGTAGAATACTGGTGTAACAAATAACTAGAAAGTGCGGTTGCTAATGATTCACCGTAAAGATGCCCAGACTTGCAACCAAATTCAAGTTCTGTTTTCAGGGCTAGCCCAATATATTGAATTTGGGGACTTACTACACCTAAGCTCGGCACAATCTCAATATCTTTTAAGTTCAGCTCCTGTGCAATGCGAGTCACAAACGTTTGTTTGAGGCGTAATACCAGGAAGTCACAAGCATCATAACATATTCCAGAACATAATAAACCTGGAGGCATAATTGTAATTTCGCCGTATGTAAAGCGTTTGCTCACTAGTTGCCCATTCCACATTAACTCTACCCTAGCTGGGCGTTGGAAGTGCAGGTTAATAATATAATCTGATGTTGTTTGTGGCGGTATTTCGTGTGCTTGTAGCTGCCAGTATTCAACAACAATGCTGTCCCAAGAGGCGCCTGCACTCGAAAGCATTGGCGCCATAAACTTTGGTTGTTGTCTCTGTATGTTAATTTTTTCAATGTTTGAAATTTTACCTTTGGACATTATTGTTGCCGCCGCTAACTACTACAATATTATTGGCAAACCAGCAAACAGAAGCAATATCTATCCAAATAAAGAAGCGCTCAATGTCAAGATAAGTAACGGCGCCTTACTATCTTGTAGAAGGCGCCTACCCAATTTATAGCTTTGCTAATTGTTATACAAAAGTTATTACATGCTCCCAAAACTTTCGACTTCGTGCGGCACGCTAGAGTAACTAGCAATATTTAATCAATTAGCGTAAATATGACGAGATACAAGTTGGAGTTGTTTTGGTTTCTAATTCTTCGATTATTAATCCTTCTGTGGGAGGTGGACTCTTCAATCGCCGATTCCGGTTAACTGCGGGAGCTTCAAGAGTTAAGTAAAGGATACCCTTATAAATCAATTCATAGAGCCAATCTTGATTAATTGCAGTTGCATAGGCTTGCCATTTAGGTTGAGAGTGATTGATATCTTGCAACATACGATACATTTGTTCGCTAATTTGGTAAGTTGTAAAATAGGGATTATTGGGAGAAAATAATTCTATTTCGCGCTCTCCCGTTGTGGGACTGATTTCTAGGCGAAATCGCAAATCAGGAGACATAACCAAAAAGCAATCACTTATTTGCTGTTCTTCTAGTAACTGCCGTTGCTGGAAATATTCTTGTACATACTGATAAATTGGCTGATTCGGGTTGTGGATTGTGCGGCTATAATAAGAGCGTGTACGAATACTATCAACTTGACAAATTAAGATATAACCAAAGTTAACTGTACGTAAACCAGTAGTATTAAAGTTCTGTAGCCACTGATCTAATTCGATGTTGTATTGTTGCCAGGTTTGATTAAAAGCTGTATGGCAGTGGGGAACTGAAAACAGAATATCATTACGATCGGCAGTACTCAGTACTAACTTATAAGCCGCTCCTCCCTGCCACCATTGCTCCAGTTTAGACTCATACTGCTGAATGTTAACTAAATCCGAAACAATAAATACCCTGCCATTAGGCGCCAGGTGCTTTGTACTCTCAGTAATAATTTGAGCGAGAATTTCTTCACCAGTTATGCCACCATCCCGGAAGCGACATTCCTGGCTAGGACTAGGAACAAACGGAGGATTTGCTAGAATTGTATCAAAGTAGCCAGAAGTTGTTTCGTAGAGATTGCCGACAGAGAAGTGAGTATTAGATATACCATTGAGTTGAGCGTTAAACCGAGCAAAGCGAATTGCTCGTGGGTTAATATCAACTCCGATAGCTTCTTTCGTATAACGGCTTGCGACTAAACTTTGAATACCGCTACCACAGCAGAGATCTAAAACTCGATTGACTGGATATTGAGGAGCTGTATAAACCAGTCCCATACTATCCATACCTACGTACATCACAACGTCTTCCTCAATTTGATCTTCAGAAAGAATCATGTAGCGATGATCTGTAGCCACATATAGCCCAGCAACAGCAAATAAATCGACTCGTGAAGCCCAATCTTCACCACGTTGAATTAACAGACCCAAGCTACATAGGGTTGATAATAATTCATTCCCAAACATTTCTTGCAATTTGGCTTTCGTAAAGGCGCCGCGCAGCAAGAACAGACGAATCAAATTTGCCAATATAGATTGAGGGAGTTGATAGCGCTCGTAATAGTAGAGATATGTCGGCTCAATTTGTTGCTGTGAAGTAATATTTAGCAATTTGCAAATATTAGCTTCATTATAACCTGCTTGCTGTAAAAATTGATAGAACTTCCTGAGAATACGTCGAGATGAGAAGTTTTCATTTTCAAAAGGTGCAAAGGTTTGGTTTGAGGTAGGGGGTAATGCTGAATCTTCAGGCAATGGTTTGATGTAGGAATAGGAAGGCTCTAACCGATAAATGCGAAGTTGTTGATTTGCCCATTCAATCCGTTGCTCCCATTCAAAATGAGTTAGGCGCAGATTAATTCGCATTTGTTCTAGCCAGCTTTCGGGTGCATTGAGAACAGCTAACAACAGCTTAACTTCCTCAAAAGAATAGGTTGAGGGAGGTACTTGTTGCTTAATATCTACTAAAGTAGATTTGCTGAGGGGATCTAATAGCAAAATGACATCTCTAGAAAGCTTTGTTTGCAAGTTCCCATAAAAGGGAGTCTTAGGGAAGAGTACACTTGTTTCTTTATACTGAGCGCCTTGATTAGAGAGAAGTTGCAACTCTTCACTAGACCAAGGACAACCATCAGTATGTCCAAAGAATAATGCCCGATCTAGTTTTGCCATTAAATTAGTCACACTTGCAGCACCTGGGGGAAGTCCATGTGGTAGCACAACATCACCAACCTTCGTCAAATGTTCTTCATAACTGCGAACAGGGACATGACGCTTAGATATCCAGACGTTCTCAATTGCTAAATAATCAATATCGGTTCCTAAGAAAGTAGCAATCGCTTCCAATGGTGTCTCTACAATTGGTTGTCCTGCTACATTAAAGCTCGTATTTAGCAATACAGGCGGTCCTTGTCGTTCTTCGACTAGTTTGTAGCATAATCTGTAAAAGTATGGATTATCTTGTTCTGTAACCGTTTGCACTCGCCCTGTACCATCCACATGGGTAACAGCAGGAATTTCTGAGTGATATTCATTTTTTATCGGCGATACAAGCAGCATAAAAGGCGCCGCCACTTCCTGTTCAAATACTTGGGAAACAGCCTCTAGAGGGATGACTGGCGCGAATGGACGAAATGCTTCACGGAACTTGACCCTAAGATTTAAGATATCTTTCATTCGTTTAAAAGTAGGGTCAGCCATGATAGAGCGATGTCCCAATGCTCGCGGGCCATACTCCGTACCGCCTTCAAACCGAGCTACAATACTACCTTGTGCTAAAACTCTAGCAGTTCTTAGAATCATTTCATCTGTCGTCAACTCCTCAATAACTATGGAGTCTTGGAAGTGTTGAATTGCCTGAGTAACTTGATCTCCATCGTAATGACGACCCAGAGTTGCCTGAGTTAAGGCAACTCGCTTTTGTCCGGCGCCTACTGTATTGTATGCCCATAGCGCACAACCAGCGGCAATTCCACTATCGCCTGCTGCTGGGAAAATAAAAATATCGTCCAATTTGAGCTGCCGCAACAATTCATAGTTAGCAACAGAGTTTAAGCCTACACCACCAGCTATACAAAGTTTTTTCAGTCCAGTACGTTTAATAGCCAAATTGACAATATGCAGCAATGCTTGTTCTAGCTCTTTTTGTACTTTATAGGCTAGGTCAACTAAATAAGGACGTAGGTAGGCTTTACCTTCCCCATCGTCATAACACTTGCACAGGGCAGCAACTTCCAAGAAGATATCGTAGGCAGAAATTTTGAGGCTAAAAGAATCTTCTGTTGTTTGAATCCAACGGTGCCAGTTAGGCTGAAGGGCGCCAAAAGGGGCTAAACCCATGAGTTTCCCTGCTTCCGCGTGCTGAATTCGCTCACCCACTTGGGTAACAAACCCTGCTTTACGGGTGATGTACTCATAAACAAAACCGAGGGTTGAGAGTTGCGCTAAGTGAGATGCAACCATTTCACTATGTAGCGTAGTAATTGTCTGCCCCCATCCTTCATAGAGAGTATAAGATTCAGTGTAATGGGCAGGAGTTGTAGTACCTGTAGCATCTACTGCCAAGATTAACGCATTATCAAATCCCGAAGGCCAGTAGGCAGAGTAGGCATGAGCCAAGTGATGACTAGGAATTCGCATCACCTTATCTACAATCTCAGCAGGTAGTACTCGACGTAGAATATCAGGCGCACAATCGTGACCAGGCATATTGGCGGTAATTGTTGCCAAATCGCTTAAGGTAATATTGCAGGAGTCTAAACAGTAACGCATGGCTTCTGCTGGAATCTGCATTTGTGCTGCTACACCAGGCGCATGGAGCATATAACCAGGACTATATTTGTGGCGGTCTAGCCGTTCTTGTTCAATTGCAACTACTATTTCACCATCTTTAACGATTGCGACTGAGCGCTCATGCCCTAAATTTATTCCCATGTGGTATTGTGTCATTGCTTTATCTCCTTACTCAATAACCATTACAAAACCAAATCTTTGTGCCAAATCTTCACAATTAAAGAGCTTAATCAAATTACTACACTAGTCGATCAAATTGTGTCTATTGCAATTTAAAAATTAGTTTTAGTGTAGAAGCGAAATTGGTAGATGGATAAAAAACTCTGTTCCTTTGCCTAATTCTGATGAACACTCCAATACTCCTCCATGCTTTTCCACAATTATTTGATAGCTGATGGAAAGACCCAAACCTGTACCTTTACCAATCGGTTTTGTAGTAAAAAATGGGTCAAATATTCGCTTTCTGGTTATTTCATCCATGCCAATTCCATTGTCAACAATCCGAATAGCCACATAAAGTTCGCCAACAACTTCTGTATGAATCCGGATTATGGGCACAAACAAAATTATGTCCTCCGGAACCTGTGAAACTATCTGATGCTGAATTTTTTCGTCATATTCGCTTTTACAGCGAGACACAACAGCATCGATAGCATTGGTCAGCAAGTTCATAAACACCTGATTTAATTGCCCTGCATAGCACTCTACTTGTGGCAATTCGCTGTACTCTTTAATCACTTGGATAGGGTTGCAGTCTTTTTCAACCTTAAGACGGCTTTGTAAAATCATTAAAGTACTGTCAATTCCTTCATGGATATCAACAGCTTTAATCTCTGCCTCATCTAAACGGGAGAAATTGCGGAGCGAAACTACAATTGCACTAATACGATCTGCCCCCATTTGCATAGAAGACAACAGTCTGGGCAGGTCAGCCAGCAGAAAATCCATATCTATCTTATGTATCTTATCCTGAATATCCTTAACTGGTTTAGGATAGTGCTGCTGATACAGACGGATTAAATCCAGTAAGTTTTGGATATACTCATTCGCATGAGTTATGTTGCCGTAAATAAAATTGACAGGGTTGTTAATTTCATGGGCAATACCAGCAACTAACTGCCCTAAACTTGACATTTTTTCCGCATGTAGCAGTTTAGCTTGGGTTTGTTTAAGTTCTTGTAAAGTTGCTTCTAATTGTTGGGTTTGCAGCCTCAACTGCTCTCTTGATTGTAAAAGTGTTGCTTCTGTTTGTTTCCGTTCCTGGTTTTCAAAGCGCAGCTGCTCAATTCGCATTTGTAATGCTTCGTTGGCTTCTTTCAACGCTCCTTGCGCTCGTTTACGATCGGTGATGTTTGTTAAAGAGCCACTTATTTCTCCATGAGCTTCAGAACGAGCTGATAATTCTAACCAAATAATTTCTGTACTTTTATGATGAAATCGTAATTCCCAACAGGCAAGATCCTGTTTAGTATGCATTTGAGTTAAAAAGTTTAGCCAAACCTGCCGATCTTCAGCATGAAGATAGTCATCTATTGGGTGATTTAAGCATTCAGATGTACTATACCCTAAAGTTAGTGTCCAAGCTTTATTCAAAAGTATAATATTTCCTACCTTATCACACTTAAATACAATTTCACGTAGATTTTCAACTAACTCTCGATAACGTTTTTCTGACTCAGAAATTTGTTCTATTAAACGGTATTGAATCTGCGTATGCAGTTCATTATCAGCTAAAAAATCGGATTTCATAAAAATATAGCCAGCTGTTTTAATATATTATCACGCTGAATTCAAACTAATAATTTTCATTAAAAAATTGTTTTAAAGTATATTTATTAGTTACACAGGAACTGAAGAAGCTAAATGGCTCAATAATTCTGTGTGAGTCATCACTTCTGCGTAGAGCGGAAAAATACTACTACAGTAAAAACCTTGTTCAAAGACAGTACGAGCTGAAGTACAATCTGAGATAATTATTACGCGGTAGCCCTTTTCATGAGCAGAGCGCCCAGTAGAGTCAATACATATGGATGTAACAGCACCTGCTAGCACAACATCTGTAATCCCTTTTTCTTTGAGAATTTCATCAAGGTTAGTATTGATGAACGCATTAAATCCTCGCTTACCAGGCACCTCCATAATTCTATCTTTAAAAGGGTATAATTCTTCAATTGTTTCTGAACCTGGAGTTCCCATCTGAAAAGCATTTACTTCTTTAATAGTGTTAAGAATGCCAATCGGCTCGATTAATTCTTCATAGTTAGATGTAAAGAATATTGGAGTTGTGATAATCAATGTAGCCGTAGAAGCAAGACATTGAAGAAGATGGACTGTGTTGGCTATGACGTTTGTAACTTTGGATGATTCTTCGATTACTCCATAGAGTATTCCATTTGGGGAGAAATAATCATTTTGATATCCAATTAGAATAAGTGCCGTCTTGTGAGATTTCATTAGTGTATTAAGTGGTTAACTTTCAAGGAGAAAGCAGCGCAATTATAGCTAAAAGCCAGAAGTACAAGCCAAAGGGCAAAAGTGATGCAATATAGCGTAGATATGTACCACCACCAATTGCAAGCTCTTTCTGTCCTTCGCCTCCTGCCCTCCGCTTCTGTCACCATGTCAAAGCGCTACTACCTTACTTAGCGAAATTTTAGCAATTGCCTTGATAAACCTGAATCAGTAATTTCTTTGAACTTTGGCTATAGACATACTAATTTTTTATAAGATTAATTTATGTAAGGGCTTTTCAACTGCCCCAAGGGCTAACAAAGTATGTTTTTGCGCTTCTGTTAAACCTATGGCGCCATAAATATTCATTCCTTCGTAAATTCGTTCTGCTTTTAAAGTTTGAATACGTTCAAATGTTTTTGTATCCCAAACTTGAATAACAGCATTTGTATCTCCACTTATTAACATCCGACCGTCCGGACTAAAAGCTAGAGACATAACCCAGGTATTTGCTGCTATTTCTAATGTTTTTAGACAGTGACCTGTTGTTACATCCCAAAATTTAATGGTGCCATCACTACTACAACTAGCAAGGGTTTTACCATCGGGACTAAAAATAGTTGCCCATATCCAATCTTGATGTGCTGAGAGTATATGTATACATTCACCTGTACGCGCGTTCCATAGTCTAATTGTGCGGTCGGAACTACATCCAGTGGCAATAGTAGCACCATCTGGGCTAAAGTTAAGGCGCCAAATCCAATAACTGTGTCCTTTTAAAGTTAAACAACATAGAAAAGTTTCTAAATCCCAAATTCTAACGGTATCATCAAAGCTACCTGCTACTAAAGTTTTTCCATTTGGGCTAAAAGCTACAGACATTGCAATGTGTTCTGGAAATGTGTGCAGAAGCTGACCTGTTGCCATATCCCAAAGTTTAACACTACGGTCGTAGCTGCTGCTCGCTATAACTTGACCATCTGGACTAACGGCAACTCCTGTCACCATACCAGAGTGTCCCCGCAATATTTTAGTGCAATTACCTGTTTCTACATCCCACAATCTTATAGTTTGGTCAGCGCTACCACTAACTAAGCTACGACCATCTGGACTAAACGCTACTGAAAAAATAAAATCGGTATGTCCAATTAAATCGCGGCGCCGTCCATCTAAATTCCAAAGTCTAACGATACAATCTTCATTGCCACTAGCAATAATTGTACGACTTGGATGAAAAGCAATGGCGCCAACCCAATTAATTCTGGCTTTGAAACTTCTTACACATTCTCCATTTAAAATACTCCATAACTTTACTGAAAAATCATCACCACCACTAGCAAGCAAAGTTCCTTGAGAATTAACGGCAATAGTATTAATCGAATTTGTATGTCCATACAAAGTTTTAATACATTCAAAGCTAGTAATATCCCAGAGACGAATTGTGCGGTCGATGCTCGAACTAACGAGGATATTTCCATCACCAACAAATATTGCCCTTAATACTCCATTGGTATGTCCTTGCAAAACTCCTATACAAGTACCTTCGTTTATATCCCAAAGTCTAATAGTCGAGTCTAAACTGCTACTAGCAAGTACTCCTGCTTTGCTAAATGCCACCCACATAACCCAGTCGTTATGTCCTTGCAAAGTTTTGATACAATTACCTGTCTTCAGTTCCCATAAGGTAATAACATTACTTTTACCGCAAGTGGCAATTATGGAACCATCTAGACTTAGTGCTGCAAAAGTTATTGATACTGGATTTTCTTGATTTTCTTGTAAAATCTTTATTGTGCATTGCCCGGTGTCAATATCCCAGACTCTCACAGAATTATCTGTACTACTGCTAATTAATGTTTTGCCATCATGGCTAAATACAATTGAAAAAACTCCGTTTTTATACCCTTCCAAAGTTTTTAGTATTTTTAAATCACCTGTACTTATATCCCACAACTTAATTACTTTATCATCGGCGCCAGTAGCTAGTGTTTTACCATCTGGGCTAAAGTCAATACACCATATTGGAGCAAAATGCCCTTGAAATTTGATTAGATGTTGACCGCTAGTACTATCCCATAGTGAAATTGAACCTTCACTATGACCTGTTGCCAAAATTTTACCATCTGGACTAAACACTGCTGACATTGCTGTCGAAAAAGTTTTGGCAAATACCGATTTTGATAAGTCGGCGCCTGTAAAATTAACTTGTTTTAAAGGTGTATCTTGTAAATATGCTTGCCAGATAGTTAAATAAGAAAAATCATAGCCTGTTAAATCTACTTGTAAGTTATTCAACAAATTAATAATATTCCCAATTGCATAACCTGGCTCAATTGGCTTGCCAGATATATCTGAACCGACCCGAACTAGTTGAGTTACTATTGACTCTTTTGTTCTTAGTTTTAAAAGTAATTGCTCAATTACAGGTTGGAGAATTAATTTGGTTTGAGTAATACGAATATAATCTTTTGCTGTGGCTTTAATTAAAGCATGGGTGTTAAGGAGTGATGAGTGCTGAGTGTTGAGTGCTGAGTGTAGAGACCGAATTAATTCGGTCTCTACGAGTTCCAAAGATATTTGTTCAATCAATTGTTCTGTTACAAATTCCATTACTACAGGTTGAAGAGTAAATTGTACTGAAGTATGGGGAAGTGATGTTTTTTCGATTAAATTTCTTCTACTTAAAGACTCTAAAGCTTCTAAAAGCTTCATTGATGATACAGGCAATACTAAATCCGCACGCAATTCGGCTAAAGTGACTGGTTCTCGGTTAATACAAATCCAGTACATCAAGTCTTTTTCGAGAAATGAAAGACGGTGAAATTGCTGTGATAGCAAGTCGTAAATAGTACCAAAAACTTTTGTACCTTGGGCAAGAAATTCTTTTATATCACCGTTAAATAGTTCTTGAATAGTCGTTGCAATAATTTTTAAAGCTAAAGGATTACCTGCATAATGCTGTATTAAATCTTGCCATTCGGCATCTGAACCATAAAAAACACTTTTGCTTCTTACTAATTCAAGGGCTGCCTTTTCTTGTAAACCAGTTAATTGTAATGTTTTAACTGGTAGAGCATCACCTTCAAGCGTCGCTATTTCCTGTGGTTTCTCCCGACTCGTTAATACTACACAGCTATTATGACTCGTTTCTCCTACTAGCTTGAAAAATTCTCCATAATTCTCATAAGATACTTGATAATGACCTGAACGGGCGCCGTCCGCTAAAATTGATTCCAAGTTGTCTAAAATTATCAAGCAGCGATGCTCACGCAAATGAGCCATTACTTGTGTTAAACGTTCGTTAATATTCTCAGATAAATTAACGGGTTTAGAGTTGGCAAAAAACTGAAGTAGACTGGCTAGCATTTCTCCCAAACTAGGACTGTTACGAAGACTGCGCCAAATTACAAACTGAAATTCCTCTTGAATATGGTGCCCTAGCTTTATAGATAGAGAGGTCTTACCAATTCCTCCCATTCCCAGCAGCAAAATTAAACGATTATCATTACCAATCCAATCCTCTAAAAGTGCAAGCTCCTGCGCTCGTCCAAAAAATATCGCAACGTCTACTGCTTCACCCCAATCTGTGACAGAAGTCGAGGAGACATGCATAGGAACGATTTCCCCTTGTATTCCTTGCTCCCACTCACTATTCCCCTTCACAAAGTCATTTTTCGTCAAACTTAGCCCAAAAGCTCTAAAGAAACATTCTAAGGTTTGCTTATCTACTCCTTCTTCCCTTGCCATCACTTTGGAAACAGTAAAAGGAGCAAGTTGAGTCCGCGCGCTTAGTTCTTCCAGAGTCAACCTGGCGCCATCGTTTTCCAAAATTTCTGCCTGATGTTTAGCCTCAGTCAATTTTTTCCATCCCTGGAGGCTAAGAATTACACCACGCCTGCGTCTTTGTTTAGAGGCTTCCATAGGGTAAGAAGGGCCAATGCTTTACAGAAATTAATTTTACTGGTTTTAAGCTAAGTTAAGGAATTCCTTTATATTTTATACAACTTAACTAACATCGGTGCTTGACAATCTTCTCCAAAAGGGCTTGAGTAATAACTCTCAAAGATTTTTGTTACAAAACTTAACTTAGCGCTTAAAACCTTTATGTTTACTGGTGCAAACCGATAACCAGAGCGACACTGATATTACAACCAACTAGAAAACTTACAACTTGGAAAAAGGAGTACAAAAGAATATGTTTGCACCAATGATAATTTTAACCCGTAAATATTTCGGTAATGCTCAGTTTAATAAGCTACGTGGCAGATTAATTGCACAACACGCTCAAGTCATTAATTATTTTTGCGACTACTTTGATATTGACCGTGCAACCCGTCAACAGCTTATTCGTTTGGCGCGCGATAATGGTAAACGCCTAGGATTGCTTGCTTAGACGAAAAAAATTCAAAGTAATAAAAACTACTTACTTCCTAAATTAATACTTATAAGGTGGTTATCATGACATATGACAATTTAAGTTAGCACCAATGGCGCCTTTATTTTTGCTCGCATCCGAAATACTTGATTATAGAACCGGGGTCGTTGACTTTAAATTAATTCTGCTTCTTCAAAAATCTGCTTTACTGTTAATGTTAAACCGGGTAATAAATTATCTGTAATTGTTAGTTCATCTGTATATACTTGACTTGATTGTGCTGAGAAGAATGCGCGAATGATAATTTTTTCTGGGTCTACTACCCATACTCGTGATACACCAGCAGCAAAATAATCCTTGGCTTTCTCCTCAAAATCTTCCATTGTTTGATCCGGAGAAATAATTTCTATTACCAATTCTGGAGGCACTGGACATGCTTCATTACGCCTCCAACTGCGTGGTAAACGAGTGTAAGAAATATAAGTTAAATCTGGTACTGGCGCCCAATCTTGACCTTGGCGCTTTAATAAAATTGCCCATTCAGTACAGACTCGACCTTTGCCTTTACACCATGTACGCAACAAAAGTCCTAAAGCTAATTGTAAAGTTGAATGAAAAAATTTTGGTGACACTTTTGGAACCGCATAACCATCAACAAACTCATGATATATATCTCCATCGGGAAGCGATAGAAATTCTAAGAGCGTGAGTTTTTTTCTTGTGGGTATTTTAACCATACGAGTGCCAGTGTTTCATACATGTACATTAATTGTAAGAAACAATTATCTAATTCACTACTACAACTAGCTTCTGTTTTACGATTCGGACTAAAGACTCTGTGAGTTTTTTTCATCCCTGAAGGTTAAGTATAACACCACGCCTCAGTGTTTGCGACTAGGCATCATCAGTAACTTCAAAGAAATATACACATTTTATATAACTTAAGGTAGCAGCTTAAGTTAGCACTTTAACGCCTTTATCTTTACTGGCACCTGAAATTTATTGATTACATACTGTAGAGGTAAGGTGGGCATTGCTAGCCCTGTCAAGGTGAGCATGGGTACTAACCATTTATAAGGGTTTTAGCCTTTCACTGATTAAAATTTGAAAGCAAAAAATAATATTTGCGCTCAATTTTATATTCCAGAGTTGGGGGTACAACGTAAGAATAAGGCTTTTATCTAGTACTGTATTGGTACACCTTGACAGGGCTAGGTGGGCATTGCCCACCCTACTACGAAATTACAGAACATATTTAATAGTCATAA
>ERZ1066120.317-NODE-317-length-47762-cov-84.250005_pt1 | contig 47762 bp, 40 predicted proteins | sample MGYA00382767_ERZ1066120 | MGnify/ENA primary metagenome ERZ1066120 (study PRJEB33369, sample SAMEA5778350) | biofilm metagenome | biome: Industrial cooling water; feature: Water cooling tower basin; material: Biofilm | place: United Arab Emirates | collected...
GCGCTCGCAAGTCCTGTACCATTCTTTGAAGCAGCAGGTAATGGTACAGAGTCAACGGGCGCTCCTATAGACCCAACTGTACTTATAGTAGATGATTCGATAACAGTACGCGAATTATTATCATTATCGTTTAATAAAGCCGGGTATAGAGTAGAACAAGCGCGCTCCGGGTCAAGAAGCGTGGGAGAAATTACGTTCAGGTTTACCGTGTGACATAGTATTCTGTGATATAGAAATGCCACGCTGCGATGGACTGGAACTGTTATCTCGTATATCTAAAGAACCGAGCTTGAGTCAGTTACCTATAGCTATGCTGACTTCACGTGGCGCCGCATGAGGTGACGCGCACTGTACAAGCAGAAGTAACCGCACTCCGTACAGCTTCGCCGTCTAGGATGCTTTTAATTTAACGATTCAAAATCTACGCTTGGGTTGTCCAACAAATAAAAGTTGCCGCATTCATAAGTTACAAAGGGCGCCACCAGAAAAACCTTGAAAGTTCTACTCTTCTTGGAGCTTTTAACCAAGGGCACCGTAATTACCGAACATACAAAGGTTCGGTATGTAATATTTTTTGTACGAGAAAAAACTGAAAGCCTTGTAAACTAAAAGTTGCGCCGTATTCAGTAGCATTACGTATTGAAGGAAACAAATTTTTCAAAAAATCAGGAATGATACTGATAATCGTTGAGGATAATGTAAGGGTTATTAGCTTGATACTTGAGTCATACGCAACGACGCTCGTAGATAGATTATATTTTTGTTTCCTGTTCCCTTGGCTGTTAGTTATTAAATATCGCGCCAGAAAGTTCGATGTTGAATTTTTAGAATAAGTAGCACTGCTCTTCAGTAGATGTGCTGCTCAATACTTCATGCTTACACTTTTTTAAATTTTAAGGTATCTAACCATGCAACCAAATAACAATTCTGTGAACATCTGGGAACAAGTCCAAAAATTCATTTCTGAGAATACCGCAGTTACAATTACAATTCCTCTTGCAGTAATAGTTACACTATTTTGTGGATATACTGCTTTTAGCAACTCAAAACCTCAATCTACCTCTGTTCCAACAGTAACACCAACTTTGGGTGGACAACCCGCTCCAAGTTTGCCACCTTCAGTAAATAAGAATGTTTCAGGAGTTAATATTGAAGGAGGTATTAGTGGGCAGGTAGGGGATATAAACAATAGTCCTAATAATAGTACTAATACTAATAGCAACAATAATAATAGTCCCAATAATAGTAATAATATTAATAGCCACAACAGTAATTCTACTATTAACAGCAACAACAGTAATTCCAATATTGGCGAACAAAGCTTTAAGCCAGTGAGTCCAGCTAATAATAGTCACAAATAAGCGCGCCGTATCCAGTAGTATTACATGTTGAATTCTATACTACTGGTTACAAGCAAACATATTTTTATCTTTTTATTTTCGGTCTACATTTTTTGAATTTTTAGGGTATCTAACCATGCAAAAAAATAATAATTCTGCAAGCATCTCAGAACAAGTTAAACAATTTATCTCTAAGAATAAGACTGTTAAAATCACAATTATACTTGCAACATTTGCTGTAATAGGCTGTGGATATATAGCTTTTAGCAATTCAAAATCTCAATCTATTTCTGTTCCAACAGTAACACCAACTTTGGATGGGCAACCCGCTTCAAGTTTGCCACCAAGAGAAACTAAGACTGTTTCAGGAGTTAATTTTGAGGGAGGTATTAGCGGAAAGGTAGGAAGTATAACAAATAGTCCTAATAATAGTACTAATAATAATAGCAATAACAATAATAGTAGCAATACTAATATTAATAATAGTACTAATAATAGCAATAACAATAATAGTCCTAATAATAGTAATAATACTAATAGCAACAATCGTGGTACTGTTATTAACGAACACAATTACAATATAACTCGTCAAGGTCGGCGCCCTAAATTTGATAAATATCGGGATAATCATACTTCATCACGCAATTCTTCTACTGAGCAAACAGAATCTCAGAAGACTGGACGGCAAAAACAACCAAAAGATACACAGCAGCCGCCAAATTCTACTGAGACGGCGCCTTCTCCACCAGTTACTCAAACTCCGGAATCTGAACCTCCCAAAGCTCCAGAAAAAAAAGCAGAGACTTCTTCTTGCAATGTTTTTGTTGTTTATGACCCTAAAGATGGTTATGCAAATTTTCGTTCTTCTCCTAATAATGGACAGATTTTGGCAAAAATTAACAATGGTAATATAGTAAACGTCGAACTTAATCAAGAAGTTGGAAATTGGAGCAAAGTTAATTTTGGTAGTTCTTCTGGTTATATGAAAAGTAACCTTCTTCGGAAGAGTACCACTCACTATGTATTCGATAAAAACGATACCTTTGCTAATCTTCGCTCGACTCCAAGTAAAGATGATGGGGCTGTTGTGGAAAGAGTCAAAAATGGTACTCCTTTAACAATTATTTCTAATACCGAGTCTGACGGTTGGGTGCAAGTTAGTTTCAACACGGACGACCAAGCTGTTGGTTATATGTCACGAGCGCGCATCGCAGACCCAAGCTGTGCTAGTTGATGGAATTTGATGAATGTAAAATACTGATTAGTTACTAATAATATTATGTCTTATCAATGGGTGAAGTCTAGTTTTTTAGCTGTATTTGTACTATTTTTTCTAGGAGGTTGTCATTATAGTAATAGTAAGGGAAGTAATTATCAACCTACTTCTGATTCAACAGTTGTGAGTCCGGCACCTGTACCTGTACCTACTGCCACACCTGATAAAGCTATTATTATAGATGATGCTAAGTTAGTTGATATTCAATCAGTTAGTAAAAATATAGTAGTTGATATTCGCTACGCTACAAGTAATAATTTTTTAAAGCGGAAAGTATATTCGGAAGCAAGGTGTATATTGCGATATGGAGTAGCTAAAAAGTTAGCAAAAGTACAAGAAGATTTAGCCAAAAATCAATTAGGTTTGAAAGTTTATGATTGTTACAGACCATTATCTGTACAAAAACTAATGTGGCTTTTTAAACCTGATGACAGATTTGTTGCGAACCCAGCACAAGGTTCTCGGCATAATAGAGGAGCAGCAGTAGATTTGACGTTGGTTGATAGTAATGGTAAAGAGTTAGAAATGCCAAGCGATTTTGATTCTTTTACACCTGCATCTCATAGAAATTATAGTGGCGCCAGTATTCAAGCTCTCTTAAACCGCCAGTTACTTGATTCGGCGATGCAAAAACAGGGATTTTTTGGTTTGTCAACCGAATGGTGGCACTTTGATGCTTCTGGTTGGAAAAATTTTCCAGTGATGGATGTGCCATTTAATCAGGTTAAGAGTAGTGAGCATTGAGGCAAAGTGAAACAGTAGCCAGTGGCGCTACTATATAGTTAATTTAGTATTAGCTCTATACGTTAAGCGCCTGTTATTATAATTCCAGTAATGATAACTGTCCAGGTGATATATTACCTCGTCCTCTGCTGTGATAAAACAGGTGACACCCACTGCATAAAACGGCAAGATTAGTAGTAGAATTGTTCTCTGGGTTCCTATCCCAGTGGTGAACCTGTAATTTATGTGCATGACGCTGTGATTTTGTCCAGTTATCAGGCATTTTATCGCCTGACTTCATGCAAACCTTACCGCATTTTTGGCACTGCCAGTTTGCTAGTTCTTTAATACTGTTGGATAACTCTGCCCAATTCTCAGGATAACGATTATTAGATTTTGGCATAACAGGAACACCGAATTGTAGCACCACTAAAAATCTAATTTATTATATAAGACAAAAGCGCGCTTCAATGCATTCACAATTTTTATGTACAGCAATTATATTAAATTATCGGCGCCAGTAATTGTTGTGCAGTTAGATTAATTTGTGGAAACAATCTAGAAACAATTTGTTGATTACCAGTAAGTACTGTTTGGTTATATATTGTACCAGCTAGCAAACAGACTGTTACTTTATTCTCTAATGGGTCGATAATCCAATATTCATCAACACCAAATGCTGCATATTCTGATGTTTTAGTATCATAGTCACGTTCAACAGATTCAGGGGATACTACCTCTACAATAAGGGGTGGTGGGGTTCTCAGGACGGCAGATTTATTTTGGATGGAAGCTGCCTGCTGTTGAGTCATAACTAATACATCCGGGCGCCTAGGTTGTTTCTGAGTTACGACTTCGACACCGTTAGAGCGTGGTTCTAAGGTTAACCCCATACGCTGCTTTTCTAGAATAAATTGAAACAATACAAAAGTAATAATAGCTTCGTGATTACCTGTTCCAGGAGGCATTTCTACTAGCACTCCATCAACGATCTGGTAACGCTTGTCTGTACCGTCATCGTAGGTTAGATACTCCTCTACAGTCATTTTTACGGGTGTTTGGGACATTTTGACCATCCTTATATATATGGGAGTCGGCGCAAGCGGGTCTGTCCCTATCATAAATAAATCATCGAATTGACACAAACTGCAATGGCGCCGCTGTACATACACTTAAACAACTCCAACTTTAGTATGAGGCGCCTTGCCCATAAAAAGTATTGCTATAATTCAAGCTTTATTGTGATGTGTAAGCTCAAGGTAAATTCATATTATAAAAACATGAAAGCGGAAAGCAAGTGCTGCAAGCTTTCAAATCTAACAATATATTTAACGGAGATAAGATAATGAATAACGAAATTAACGCGGTTGAATTATCTAGTGATGAACTTGATACCGTATCTGGTGGTTTAGCTATTACTTTAGGTGATATTGGTGGCTTTGCTTCGGATGCTTCTAATAGCTTTTCACAGAAGAATTTAGCTGTTGGTCAACAAACCTTCGCGGGTCCAGGTGGCAGCTACACTGGTTCTGTAACTAGCTTACAAGAAATCTTCAGCACTGCTGGTCAGGCTATTGCTGTTAAGTAATTATACTTTTAAAGACCAAAAATTTCTTCTGGGATAATTTTGCACGGCGCCTCTAATTTAAATATTGGCGCCGTTTTTACGGTCTTTTTTTCTGCTTAAGTACGGAGAACCGTACTTAAAAAGCCGTGTCAAGTACTTTCAATAATTATTTACATTAAGTTACATTACTTGACATAAAGATAAACAAAGGAAGACTGACATGACTGCACGAGGTTATACAACCGACGAATTCAACAAGCTGGACAACTTTGCTATTGAACCCAAGGTGTATGTTGATGAAACTTCACGCTTTGGTTTTACCGAGTATGCTGAAAAACTGAATGGACGTTTGGCAATGATTGGTTTTGTTTCACTCGTTGCATTGGAAGTAGTAACAGGACATGGACTAATTGGATTTTTAACCAGTCTGTAAATACGCGCGCTGCCTTATATATTGCACATGGCATGATTAGATGTTTGAAATTCGACGCAACAATCAACGCAACTATTGTGTCTTGGCTTTAATAGCCAGGACTCAAAAGTTTTGATAGCTCTGGCGCGCCTTTATATATATAGATTTCGGCACCTCCTGTAGATATCGATGGTATCCGCGAACCTGAGAAAAAACAAAGGCATTTTCAAAAAATAGAATCTTCAATCAAACGTATTGCAGCTATAGTCCAAGATACATTACTCATTGCTGAAGGACAAGCTGGAACATTACAATATGAACCAAGAGATGTAGACGTTGTTAAATTATGCAAAGAAATTATGGCAGCAATTTATGAGGTTAATAATAATGCTAACCCAATTGAATTTACAGTCTTAGGTGATGCATCAACTATTCAGCTAGACCCAAAATTGCTTGACCATATTTTAACTAATTTGTTTGGGAATGCGATTAAATACTCACCTCAAAATAGTAGTATCATCTTTGAGCTAAATTTATCTTCAGACAGTATAAATTTCCGTATTACTGATAAAGGTATTGGTATTAATATTAGCGACCTCCCCCATATTTTTAATTCATTCTACCGCGCGAGTAATGCCAGTGATTTCCCTGGCACAGGGTTAAGAATTGCAATTGTTAAACAATGTGTAGATTTACACAAGGGTAAAATCTCGGTTAATAGTGTTATTGGTGAAGGTACAACATTTACTATAACAATACCTAAATAAAAGACTTTTAACCAATAATCTTACCATTGTATTTTTATGATGATTTACGCAATTTATATCGACGGTAAACCAAATAACCTCCTAGTACTACAATCCCTGTAAGTGTAGTTGGTTCAGGAACAGACGTAGCTTGATTTATAGTGCCTGTAAGTGTAGTTGGCTCAGAAACAGGTTGAGCTTGATTTTTGTTATTACAGTTTGCAAGACTGCTATTACCAGAACTACCTACTGAAGTTTTGGCATCTAAACAGATGTCCACTGCAACAGTGTTATTCACATCAACTTTTTTATCGATAGTAACGCTGTTAGTAATTCCGCTTTCATTTATTTCTCCTTGAATTTCAGCATCTCCCTGTTGTTTAATAATCTCTTGTGGTTGAATATTAGATGGAATTTTTATATCTTGAGGCTTTACAGTTGTAACTTTTACTTGTGAATCACTGGAATTTCCTGCTAAGTTACCTACGGTGGTATTTGTTGTTTCTTTAACAGTTGAACTGGTACTTCCTTGAACAGCAACAGCAGCAGTCGATTTGAGAGAGCTTTGTATTGTTTGAACTGTTAAATTGGCAGATGCAGGAGCAAGAGTAGAAGAAACTCCAACCATGCTCAAAAGGATGATTGTCAATTTGGTATGTAATAGTGCTTTCATTGTTTTATCTATCGTTTGGTTTATCTATGCTTCTCATCGTAAATGCAGTATTGAAACTTTTGTAAGTGATAATTTTACTGTTTTTGTAAGCGTATATTATGTTTGTTTTCGTGTTTGATATAGTTTGCGTCTTGTATGCTTAATGGTAAATTCATGTAATATGTATTTTTTTTTGTGAAGAAAGGATAAATTAAGAACGTAATATTACACGCTTAACACCGCTTATTTATGAAGATACGGTAGATTTGAAGCCTAAGTAAAACGTGACTTTTCCGCATTTTCCGCGCTGCATGAGGTTAATCAATAAATAAATACTTAATAGTATTTTTGTTCGGAAGGTTAATTAGACTGCTAAAAATGTGAACGGCGCCGTTGCCACAAAGTCCCTTATGATAAATTTTTCATTCTTGCGCCTTTAAGGTGAGGCCGTTAATGTAGGGTGTTATTAACATTGGAACAAAAAACCGGGAATTGAGAGACTTCTATTTTCTCTTATATACACTAATTGCAGCTAAATTTAAGCATAAGTATTCTTTATTACAATGTAGCGATTGCAGTTAGATATCGCGTACAAAACAATTATTTAAACTGGTGCCACTATTTATATATTGATTTCATTGTTAACTAAAATGTTTTGATTATGACTTTACGTGTGCTTGATAATTATCAGGAGCCTATTCGTAATTTAATCGATTTTTCCGTAATCGTATAAAAATGCGTTTTAGGAGATAGTAACAAATTCAACCACAGTCTTAGTAATATATATGCAACTCAATTCCAAATTAGCGCGCCGTTTAATTCTGTCTGTAGCTAGTGTATGCTCACTCTCACTACCTTTTATGCAGCCTGCTCAAGCGCAACAAGTACGTAGCTTCTGCGGTCAGTACTAAAGTACATTTTGTAGCAGTAGAGACAAGTAAGTTTTGGGTAAGCATCTGTGGTGGTGATACACCACATCCTGCCTGTAGGTGTAGATAAAAAGACTCGTAAGGCAATAAGATTACCCCGCTCGTGTTGATGGTACTCAAAACAAAGGAAGATATTTTGAAGCTGTTAATGGTGAGTATACATATGGTTTGAATGTTTCTAATAGAAACAAGAATTTGACTGTGAAGAGAAATAATCGTGTAATTTTACGCTCCGGCAATAGTTCGAGGTTTCTAACTTTTACTAACCATTTTGAAAATCAGATTTTTAATTACTTTAAGAAAAGCACCGATTATGAGGGGATGTATATTGATACAACCCCCTTTTCCATTGTTCCACGTTCTACTAGGAAGCTTTTTTAATGTTGATATCTATTTGGTTATTTTACAAAGCCAGTAAATTTTTAATCACACCTCACCCTTGTTAGGAAGCGCTATATATTCTTTCCGTAATAAAACTTATTTCTTATTTTCATCCGAACTTTTGTTTGATTTAGACTCTAGTTTGCTTTTTGAGTTACTTTTTTGCCGCAATCCTAAAATTAAAGGAGTGACAGCAGTAATTAGTGCTGGCACCAAAGCAAGATAGTCATAAGGTGTTGGTATCAATGGTTGATTATTATTTATTGGATTTGAACCTGTTGATGGAATATTAATTTGCATTGATGACTTTTGTGTAAGAAGAAATATCTTCATAACTAAATTTCCTTTGAATTTAGGTATAACAATTATCAATTTAACAAATCTATTTTCTAATTTCATTAGAAATCAATATCCTGTTATATCTCAATCTACTTATATATTAAGCTCAATTATTATTATGGAAATTTTGATAAATATTATAGATAAATGATTATCAAATATTTGATATTGAATTAGTGTTGAAGGTCTGAGTTTATTTTGCTAGACTGTGGTTCGGAGCATATCACTAGTAGATAGCAAATTTTTCAGTCTATCACAAGTTATTCTTCGTGCAAACTAGTTACATAGAAATAATGATTATCAAATATTTGATAATTAGCTTTGTATATTACCTAATAGATAGTTTTGTTAGTATTAAAAAAATTTCTAGTACTAACGAATACCCTATATGGCAAATATTAGTCTCTATGATATATCTTACACGGAGCAAATTATTATCTACGCTCTATATCGAAGAGAGCTTTATGGTTTGGCGATTCGAGACCATGTGAAGCAAGCCAGCAATGGCGTAATTACGCTTCAATATGGCAGTTTATACCCTGCTTTAGAAAAGCTCGAAAGGAAATGTCTTGTTACATCTCGTTGGGGAGAAAATAAACCAGATGAAAGAAGAGGCGCAAGGAGGCGATACTATACTCTTACTGCTGAGGGAGAAAAAATGTTTAGCGAAATTACCGATTTCTTTTACAGACTTCAATACAATGAACCACCCTTTGAAGTAATATAGAACAGTACGCACGTACTGAATAGATATGAAAAAAATAAGTAAACTTTTGCAAAAAACTGTAAATCACATTCAAGAAAATGTGATGCTTTATATTGGAGAGGAATTGTGGGGGGACTTTTGGGAAGATTACAACTGTTTAGTTAAAAAGCAAACTCCTAAAATAATCATCCAAATCATTACAGCTTTTAGGTATATTCAGCTAATATGGGCTAAATGCCAATTATCCTTTTTTAGAAGAAATGACAAATTAAACCAAAAGACAATCAAAATCAAAAAAAATCAGGAGTCAAACAACCATGTGTTTGCTAAATTAACATTCAAGCAAGTCAATTATTTTTTTGAGAAAAATAATAATTTAGAGAAGTATCGCACAAATCTCAAAAGAAGTTATCGAAAGCTAAAACTACAAAAGCTAAAACTCGAAAGATTAAAAAAAAATCAATCGAATAAAATTTTTATACATAAATATCAAGTAAGCAAGATAAGGAACATTAAATTATCTGTAGTGACACTATTAGTAGCTTTATTACTGCTAATACTTAGTGGCAATAAAATTATTCCTTTAACAAAATATCCAACTCCTACTAACAGTAACTCTAGTTCAATAAGTAGTATACAAACAATAGAGGGTGCTGCTGTTGCAACAACTACACCTTACGGATTAAGAAAACAGATAAAAAATGTGCAAAACCAGCAAATAGCAGCAGAATTGCGGCAAAAAGAGGCTGAAAAACAGCAAAAGATAGCTGAAATTAAACAAAAAAAAGCTGAGAACGAACAAAAGCTTGCTGAAACTAGGCAGCAAGAACAGCAAGCAAAACATTGGTTCGATATAGCACAAGAACAATTATCTCAATCTAAAAAATGGTTAGAAGTTGCACAAAAAGAACAACATCAAGCACAGTGTTTTGAAACAAGAGTAGAAAATTTATCTATATTGTTAAAACACTCTTCTTGTTCTGACAATTGAAAGTCAAAATGACATCTTGTCCGTATTGATAAGGGGTACAGCGTTTACTGTACCCACCAGCACGCTTTTATGCTGCCTCTGCTGTGAAGCGGGTATATCTTGCCGTCCAGTCTTCTAACTGCGCGCGCGTCATTGGTTTCTCTACTTTGTCACCGTAAGCTTTCATTATTAAGTTACCTTCTAAGTCTCGTACTTGAAGGTGTTTTCCTAACTTGATAATCTGTAGATTTGCTTTATAGGAAATAAAAGATTTAGCCAGGACGTTTTCTATTTTGGCTTCCTCTTTTTTACCACCTGTCCATGTTTCTATAGGCGCCTTACATTCCTTACCGTGAACATCTACCATCTCTTGTAAGCTTGATAAACATTCAAAGGTTAGTAACCTACATTCGATGTAATCAAAGTTCGCCAAGTCTCTTGTTAGTAACTTGTTATAGGATATATCTTGGTATTTAGCTTTGAGTATACCACCAGGACGATAACTTTTTTCTATCTTACCTGTTTCGTGCCGTAGATAAGTTTGATTGGGTTTGTCTATTGATAAATCTCCTGTAGTTTCGTTGTAAGTAATGGTGTATCCCATAAGTGTTGATGTTTTAACACCTGGAATAACTTCTTTACCTTCAATTGAGATTACCTTTAATGCAATTCTCAACGCAAATTGTGAAGCGCGCGTAACTGAAGCATCTCTCTCTACTATAAGGTTTTCTGGCACAGGCGCCTTACTAATAGCAAGTTCACGAATTGCATCTACAGAAACAGAACCAGCATACTCACCCTGTCCATCCTCAATTTTAGCAATTTGATACCACAGCCAATTTTTAGAATTTTCCTCACGTTGAATTTGAATAAGTCGCTCTTTCTCTTCTAGGAACTGAAGAGTTACAGAGCGTATGTTTTCATCCTCTGGTAAATTAGATTTTACGTTGCTAGTTACGTTGATATCTGACTCGAACGCTGATACTGTATCTGCTTGCAACATAGATATAACCTTTTCTGAAATTAATTTGTTTACAACTACCTGTCCTTTCTCAAACACAAACACTTCTTGCTGATTGTGTGTTAGTACAATTCTTTGTTTGATATTGGAGCTTGCTTCTGATTGAGTTATTACAGTTCGCAGTACTTGCTTTCGACCGTCTGTAAGCTTACTCATTTCAGCTTCTTGCCCAATGACCCCTGTGTAAACTTGGTTTTTACCAATCTGGATATTTATCCTATCCCCAGGAGTTGCGCTCATCATAGTTGCTAACTCTTGGATAAACTCCTGAGTCTCTTCTTGATTTAATAAGTTGCGATTGCTAATCATTGATATTGTGAGATAATTATTCAAAACAAACTGCTTTATATTCCTTGAGAGGAAAATAAAGTATTTTTTAGCGTAGTGAAGAAATTAGAAGCGAACACCCTGATAAATTATTCGGCGCCAATAAAGAAGTTTTACTGCTTTAAAGGCAATAAGAGAGATATTAAATTCTGCACCCGGAGTTTTTAAAAACTCTTTTAAACTATTGAAATTTGGTAGTTAATTCCGTTCTATTTCATACAACCGGAGTTTTCCAAATATTTGTAATCAAACTTAATAATGTAAATAAAAACGATTTTTATAATCGCATAAATAAAGCATTGAGGGTTATTTTATGCCATAGATAATCAGTCTCAACTACGTGTAATTACTCAGAACAGTAGTCATAAAAGTATTAAAGTCAGGCGCCTAAACTGTTATTATTCCTCTTCTGGTTCCTCTGGTATTGACGGGTCTTCGTTATCAAGTAAACAAGTCCAGTCCACACCGTCCAACTCTATAGACTCTTCGTAACCATCAGATTGTAAGACTTCTTTAATTAGCTCCTCAACAGAAATTTTACGTACAGCAGCTTCAGTACGTAAGTCTCTGCAAACCTCATTCCAGTTGTCTGCATTCGAGACTTTCTCTATTAATATTGCTTCTGCCATACGGGTTTTAGAAACTCCCATAGTATGTCCCCACAGGGATAAACGTATCTCTTTGACAATGGGTAAGTTAACTGGGAATCTCCGGTCTCGTTTCCTAGCCATAAGTAATGTTGTATTTACGTTGATTTGAATAGTTTACCGCTATTTGTCACTATTTAGTTACCAAATTGTAATATTTTAGTTTCCACTTGGTTACTAAATGGTTAAGTTAGGTTAAGATATATGAAGTTAGTTGACGATACCAGCACAACGTAAATTTGTATAACCTTAGAAAAAATCATGGCACAATCTACAGAAGTTAAAGCTTTCATCAACACAGATAACCAAACCGAGAAATTACCTTTACCTACAGGTAATACGGCGCCAGAACGCGAACAAATCAAACATACTCTTATTGGTTCGCAACGCGCGGTAAAAGGCACAATTAAAGTGTTACATCAGCTAGGATATGCAAACATAGCTGATTGGAGTCCACTTTTACCAAGCTCTAACCCAGGTGAGGTAATCAGCGTACTTATACGGAGTATTACCGTTAGTTAATATACTGTTTATCCCCTAGGAAAAAATGGCGCCGTCTTTATGAGGTGGCGCCGTATATAGGGTTATGCGAATTTGCTGTGCTGGGTTTATTCGCGCTCCGTCGTAGATGCGGTGTTGTTTGATTGTGTTGAAATCCCCCCTAACCCCCCTTAATAAGGGGGGAACAAGAGTATTTTTTGCTCCTACGTGTCAGGGGGAACAAGAGCATTTTTAGCCCCAAATTTAGCGGTGAAAAATAGCATTCTTAGCCCCAAATTTAGCGGTGAAAAAAGAGCATTCTTAGCCCCAAATTTAGCGGTGAAAAAAGAGCATTCTTAGCCCCCCTTATTAAGGGGGGTTGGGGGGATTAACATTATTTAAAAATTCAAATATTTGGAAATTTTTTAGATTTAATGCTGTCATTTAATCGTATATTTAAATTTATCCAAAAAATAATTATCTGACATGACTAATAATAACGAAGCTGACGATAATAAACCCAAAAATCCACCAACTGCATACGATTCACCGTGGAAGGATATCTTACAAATATATTTTAAAGAATTCATGCAATTCTTTTTTCCTGCGGTATACGAACAAATTGATTGGACAAAAGAAATTACATTCCTTGACAAGGAATTAGAAGAAGTAACCAAGGACGCAGAAATTGGGCGCCGTTTTGCCGACAAGTTGGTTAAATTACATTTAAAGAATGGTCAAGAAGAGTTGCTGTTAGTTCATGTTGAGGTGCAAGCTCAAGAAGAACAAGAATTTGGAGCGCGGATGTATACTTATAATTATCGCATCTACGATAATTATAAAAAGCCTGTAATGTCTATCGCGGTTCTCGCAGATAGTAACCCAAATTGGCGCCCATCGCAATTCGGTTATAGTTTATTCGGGTGTAAGGTGAATTTTGAGTTCCCAACTGTCAAGTTAATAGACTACCAGCAAAGATTAGCCGAACTTGAAAATGACAGAAACCCCTTTGCTACTGTAATTCTGGCACACTTAGCAGCACTTAATACTACCAGTGACCGTAACGAGCGTAAAGTACAAAAACTGGCTTTAGTACGGAGATTGTACGAACGGGAGTTTGAAAAGCAAGATATTCTTAATTTACTGGCATTTATAGACTGGATGTTGACTTTACCAGCAGATTTGGAAGCAGAGTTTAAAATTGAAGTAAGACAACTGGAGGAAAGACAAAGTATGCAATACGTTACTACTTTTGAACGGGATGCGAGAGAGGAAGGCAAAGAAGAAGGTAAAAAGGAAGGTAAAAAGGAAGCCCTTATAAAGGGTATATCCTTGGGATTAAGGCTTAAGTTTGGTGACAGGGGTCAAGATTTACTACCGGAAATTGAAACTATTGATGAAGTTGATACTTTAGAAGCAATATTAGAAGCGATAGAAACTACAGCTACAGTAGAGGAATTACAGCAAATCTATCAACCCACAATTGAATAGTTAAATAAAGAAGGAGGAACTATTCAGAGTTCTTTATTCTTTGATAAGGCGCCACGTGTAAATTTATTGTGGCGCCATATTTTGGCTAACCTCATATATTCTGTACTGCTGCGATGGTTCATATTTATCCTTGTGGATGATAGCTTCTTTTATCCATATATAACGCCATGACTCCAAACCCTTACCATAACGTTGTTTTCTCAAGTGGGTACGGCGCCGATGTGGTTGCTTAGTTTGTTTATCTTCGTCGGTGGTTAGCGCGCGCTCGGTGTCGTCGATAGTTGGGAAGAGTATTCGCTTATTGCCTATTAATTTAATTTTTCTATAACCTAACTGGTTTAATTCTTTCTCAGCTATAGCTTTTACACCAGAGTTTTTTTTAGTTTTGGCTACTAGGTTACTAGGCGCCGACTCTGGGTAATCTTCGGTTATATCCTCTGGGTAAGACTGTAGATACAATAAACAGTTTATAACTAGTTTTAATTGTTTGATGATTTGAGCTATTTCTGTGTTGTATGATGATTCACTAATTGCATGTTCTTTATTATTTAATGACATTTCTCGTATTAAATCTAATACTTCAGCAATACTAATATCTGGATGAACTGCTTCAAGATTAATAATACTATTTTCCTCGTAAGAGTCAATACAATTCGTAGAGACGCGGTTAACTGTATCTCTACTATCATTTCTTACAGTAGTGAAAAGAATATTCAAGCTTTTAGTATCTGGACATTGACTAATATAGGCGCCGTCAAGTAAAAACTGGATATCTTTAACAGGAGTTTCAGATTCAGATTTAAAAGCATCAATTACAGAACAGACGTGACTGCTGATTTTGAGATGCTCTTGCTTGCCAAAATGTATATATATCGTGCTAAATGGCAATTTAATATCTTTCAGGAGTACCGAGTCTACGTCAGTTTGTCCAAATAACTCCAATAAGTGTTGTGGAAACTCAAATATATTACTACCTTGATAACGAAACGAAACGTAATGCAAGAAAGTTATCAAATCTTGCTGGTGATAGGTACTAAAATACTCCCTCATTTTAAGGGCGCCAACTTCACGACTTACTTGATAAGAAAGCCTATATAAATCAAACGTTTCTCTAAGATGCTTTGGATAGAACTCGTTAGATTTAGATGATACAATATGATTGAGTATCAACTTATGAAAACTTGAAGTTACTCTATTTATTGCTTGGCTTGGCAACGAGAATATAGGATAAGCACTGTCAAGAGATTCCTCAAATAAAATATCCATTACCTCGGTCATACAATCTCGACTTACCGCATACCGTACCGGGTGGTATTTATATAAAGGGTGGCTATTTTTCTTTGACTTGCTCATATAGATGCTTCTGGGTAGATGAGAACGCGCGCGGGTATTATTTTCTATAAGCCAGCAATTCTAACACTACCTATATAGTTTCTCCCAGAAGCGATAATTATTCTAATTCTAATTCCATTTGTATTGCTTCCTTAAATGGTGTACTTTTATTAGTTCGCGCTTTTGTGGCGCCAGTACTTCTCTCACTTTGAGATGGAGAGGTATCAGCACTTTTCTTACTACGCTTAGAAGTGGCGCCAGTACTTTTCTCTCGTTCCGCACGGATACGTTCGAGCAACACCGATGCTGGTTCGTCGTTGGGGTCTTGGGGAACTAGGGCGCCGCGAAATGCTTGGGCTAGTATAGTTTGGTCGAGTTGGTTGATGGCGCCGAAGGATTGTTTATATTGTTGTTCGATGGTGTCAGCAAGTTTGAATAAAAGTTGAATTTGGCGGACAACTTCTTTTTGTTCTTCAATTGATGGTAAAACAACAGGTGTGTTCATTACAACTGGTTGATTTATTTTTGGCATATTACCTGCCGTACCAGTTGCATTTTTCCTAAAGTACAAACGAGTAGCTTTATTTGAAAGAGCGTAGTAAATAAATTCAGGCGTTGTTTTTTCTTCTATGACCTGAATTTTCATTATTAAATCAGGATAAATAAATTCTCCAAAAGTACCATTATAAATTGCACTAGTTCCAACATAATCTAAAGTATTACTTCTTTGTATTAAAACATCACCCGGACTTAACCATAAATGAGAATCTAAAGATATTTCTTCATTAATATATTTAAAATACTGGGGTTTGAATTGACCCGATGTAGTTGCACTTAATGTTATACTTTTTACTTTTGTAGGGTAGTCAACTGGTTTAGGTGAATAACCATTTCGAGGTTTACCTTTTATTAATTCTTGTAAAGTTGTTGTTTCCCATTCAGTAGCATCAGGGTTACGTGCGCGCCAGTCAGCAGTTAAGGCGCCGCGAAAAGCTGCTGCTAGTACTGATTGGCGGAATTGGTCTAACAGTGCGGGAATTGTTGATAATGAATCCTTGACGCGCGCGGTTCTTGCTTTTAGTGATTCTATTTTGGCAACTAGGCGCCGTTGTTCATTAAGGGGGGGTAGGGGAATTTGAATACGGTTGAGATTTTTTTGGTTTAATTTAGGTTGTGCTGAACCGGATACGTATAATCGAATATCAATAGCATTAATATACTTTTCTAAATATGAAAGCGGAATTACATTACCAGAGGTTTGTACTATATGTGCATGATTATTAACCCAGAACTTTCCATTAGCAATAAAAGCAATCGGGGTAGAACGACTAAGCAAATTAGCGCCATCTTCAGCAATTAATAAATACTCGCCGTCAAAAATATAATCTTGGACATAATCTATAATCCCAGAAGCTCCATAGTATGGGTAATTTCCTTTTTTTCGTTCTGAACTAGTGATTGGTATCCTTTTACCGTCATGGTTAATAGTTATTTCCTCAAATAAGACCCAGCACCAACTTAAAGGTACATCAATAAAGTGAGCATTACTTTGAATTTTTTGTACATTTATTGCATCATCTGGTGGCAGTTTGTCAAAATTAACCAATCTTATTCCTCCCAATTCCTCTTTTGTAATTCCATCAAATGTTTGGTCAATAATATACTCTTCTGTGTCGGGGTCTATGGCAATATACCAGTTATAGTGAGTTTTTATCAAGCTGGGACGGATGCGCTCAAATATAATACGACACCGCGCGGCAAGGTTCGGAGCGTTGTTGTCGGTGCCTTTCTACTTCTTCGCGTGGTATTGGTTGACGTGGGTTTGTTACGGCGCCTCATGCGCGGATAATTGTATCATAGGTATAAATTAAAACCCCGACTTGATTTTAATTGAAGTCAGGGTTTTTAGGATTTAAGTTAATATTTATTAAAACTGAATTTATACGTACTTTGAAGCGGTAAATATTTGTTATGGGGTAATAACCATGCAAACGCCTAAAGCTTCCCATGTCAGAGGACCAACTATTCCATCTACAGGGAATGAGGGGTCATGGCTTCTGCTTTGAAAGTCTTTGACAGCATCTTCTGTTTTCTTACCAAAGAAACCATCAGCTTTTAATGAAGTGAAACCATAATGTTGTAAGCGTGTTTGTAAGAGTTTTACAGATTCTGAGGATGTTTTTTGTTTGTCATCACGGCGTAAAATTGGCATTCTATGACAGGGAATTAGTTGTTCTCTATCTAGTGTCTGCATGTCTGTAACTCCTAAAAGTTTTGTAGTTGAATTTACTTATGGTTTTAGATACCGAAGTCTAAAGTATAATTCCAGATTTTTAAGAATATTTGTTGTAAATGCTGACGGTGCAAGGGTTTTGTGATGGAGCGGCGCCGAAGAGAATGCTTCTATAACTGGAAATTTTCGACGACTGAGAGCGAAGTATAGTCAATAAAATCAAACAAAACCTCTGAATAGAAGAGCGTTTCTAACTGTTTGCAAAAATAAATATTTAAATTGTCACAAAATATCGTATAAAAAAAGTACCCAGTGTTTGCAGCACTGGGTAAATGTAGTTTACTAAATAATGACCAATTTAAAATTTATCTATGCCTGGTATCAAGTATTACGCTCTGCGCTTAATTTACTTACTATTAAGCGAAGCTAAGAGTGATAGTCAGACTTGTTACAAGAATACCACACTTAAAGGGCGCCAGCTTATTGATTGAGCGTTACGTGGTGTAAAACCAAAGTGTAATCGGGTGTTCGTGTAATGATGAAGCATAGGAGTTTTAAGTTGGTCGAACAAGGAAAAAATGACCAACCGATACGCAAATCAATCAACTTCGAGTGAAGTTGCAATTTCAAGCGCTCACTTGTTCCAGCATCACTGGGAAGAGTTAAGGAGGAGTGCAATATCCCCATCAATAATAGAGAAGAATTTTAGAAGTATAGATGACGCGCGCGAAGTTGATCGACTTTTAAACCGCAACAGTAGTAAAAGGTGGAAGCACTCAGAACATTTGGTTCCCTGTTGGGCAGTTACTGGGTTAGACCCATTAGGGTGGGAGCGAGTTGAGGACGGTGTACAAATAAAACCAGATAACCCTGAGCTAGGTGAGAACGGGAAACCTAAAAAGTATATTGGCGCCACAGGATATGATACGGCGCCGCTATTTCTGGAAACCGATGACCCCGAATACTGGCAGAAAGTTTTAAAAAATGTTGCTATCCCACTTTTTATTACTGAAGGCGCCAAGAAAGCAGCATCGGCATTATCTATATTGTTGGCTTGTATTAGTATCCCTGGTGTAAGTACTTGTCGGAAGCTAGGGCGCCTGCATCGGCACTTAGTAGTTTACTGTAAGTTCGGACGAACCGTTTACCTGTGCTTTGATAATGATGTAATGACAAAGCGCCAGGTACAGAAAGCTTTACTCATTCCGGGGTACAGATATTGCAAGCAAAGGGGCTAAGGTAATGGTAGTAGAGTTACCACCCGGTGAAGCTAAAGGTATGGATGATTTTATTTATAAGCATGGCAAAGAAGAATTTAATAAGTTAGTTGACAATGCTTTGACTATTGAAGAGTGGAAAAAACAGCTTGATGCTCAATGGGAACGGGATAAATTAAAAGAGAAACTAGAAAACAGCAGCCTGGTTAATCCATTATTAAGTAGTTACGAAAGAAGTAAATTGATGTATATAGCAGCAAAGGAAGTAATTGCTCTAACCTATGGTGACTCCTTAAAGTGGAACGAGTTGACTTTACGAATAGAAATAAATGGAGAGCCAATTGAGGATATATTTCTATCTGATAGAATTGCCGAAGACACTCCTATTAAACCTCCAGATAAAGATATAAGAGCAATAGTTTATAACCTAGCTAAAGCAAATAGTTATCATCCAGTTCGCGAATATTTACACTCGGTTGTATCAGTATATGACGGCGCCGAAATAATAGAAGGTTTATCTACAAAGCTATTTGGGACAACAGATACACTACATGACACAATGTTCAAAAAGTGGCTAATAGCTGCTGTAGCCAGGGTTTTAGACCCAGGATGTAAAGCAGATGACGTACTAGTGTTACAAGGTAATCAAGGAGTTAAAAAATCTGCCACTTTTGAGGCATTAGCTGGTGAGTGGTTCTCGGATAGCTGCGAAGGTACAGGCAACGACAAAGATTCATTAATGCAGTTACATAACTCTTGGATTATAGAACTTGCCGAATTTGACAGGTTTTTAAATAAACGTGATGCATCAGATTTAAAAAAATCTGTATCAGTTCGAGAAGATAAATTTCGTCTTCCCTATGGTAAAGGGGTAGAAACTTTTAAACGTAAGTTTGTAATGTGTGGAACAACCAACAAGGATGAATTTTTAATTGACCCAACTGGCAACCGTCGTTATTGGATTATCCCTGTTACCACTCCCAAAATTGATATTCAATGGTTAACATTACATCGGGATGAAATTTGGGCAGCAGCAGTACATCTATATAACCAGGGACACGAGTGGTTTTTGAATGATGAGGAAAAAACCCGTCAAGCTCAACTCATGAAACCCTTTGAACTCAGTGACACCTGGGAAGAGTACATCGAAGCATATTTAATACCAAGGTCATTCGTCACAGTACCAGATATTTTACTCAACTGCCTAGAAATTCCAATAGGGCAGCAAAAGAAAGCTGACCAAATGCGTGTAGCTGACATCCTCAAGCGCATAGGGTGGGTAAAAAAGGATTTACGCAGGGGAGATTCTAGGAAAGGTTGGGAAAAACCAGAGGTGGGGGACAAGGTGGGGGACAAGGTGGGGGACAAAAAAAGCCTTATACAGCAAGACTTACAGGAGATGTCCCCCACCTCCCCCACCTTTTGTCAAAAAAATAATTCAAATTCAGATACAGGACAACCACATGCAAAATCCAAAAACAGAGAAATAAAATTCTGTGAATAGGTGGAAGGTGGGGGACAATCCAAATTTTATAGCTGAAACCCAGTCAGGGAAGGGAACTTGACTGCCACCACCTTTGTGTCCCCCACCTTGGCGCCGGGAGTTTTAAGCAATACTGACTACCACAGGCAGCTTTATAAAAATTAAGCGCGGTAATCTTTGACCTTGGCTTAGTATTGAGCCAGTAGAACCAATTAAAGGATTTTAGAGGCGCCGTTTCCTTGAATAAAAACCAGCCTTGAGAGACTAGGCGCCACAAATTATGTTACTTTTTAATCAATTGGGAAGAATTCTAAGATTTTATCCATAAAGTTTTGCTTCCATAACTCTTGTACTCTTTTGCACAGCCAATCATCTACACCATCAATTTGGTTGCTATATTGCTTCAGTACATCATTTCTGTAGCCGTCTCCTTGCCCCCATCTATTTTGAGCGTACTTCCAAAATTCATTCGAGTCATCTTGAGGCGCAAGCTTATCTTTTATACAATCCCGAACCTCTTCGCTAATTTCAATCACCGTATTTTCAAAACACTCGTCTACTTGTACTTTTAATATTTGCATAAAAGTCTTCAACCCTGAATTATCAGAAGCGTGTTTTTCTGCATATTCAATAGCTCCAATAATTTTAGCTTTTGATTCGATTAGCCTATCTCTAAGCAACTCTTCTGAAACAGACGACGCATCAAAATATATATCAAAATCTCGAATATCATATGTTCCATATCTATTATTGATAGCACGAAAAACCATTACATTATAACTTTTTAAATGGTTTTTATATTTGTTTTGAAAAGAACTTAAAGATTCTGGCTTTCTGTGATTATCAATCTTTTTTTTTAAATCGTTTATTATTTTTTCTTCCTCTAAGCTGAGTACATCACCACTCTTGATGTTTTTAACAATTTTCTTATAATCGTCTACTTCTTGCAGTAAAGCCTTCTCTCTGCTATTAATAAGTTCATTAATTGTATCTAAAATATAAGTTCTCTCAATGATAACATCATCCTTTTCATAATGAGATTTTAGTATGTACTCATCATCATAAAATTGTAAAGCATCATAAAAAAGAATGTTCTGCGAAATAAATTTAATTTTTTCTTTTGCAAAAGCATCATCAATTTGATTTTTTCTTACTTCAATTCCCTCCTCTCTATCCTCTACCTTCCCATCTAAACCAAAGACATTTTCAGGCTCACCTTTACGAAGCAGAACTAAAAGTGCAAGTTTTGTGTCAATATCTTTTGATTCTGGTGTTAAATATCTTTTTAATAATTCACTTGTGTTGCTTGGTGCAGCTAAAAATTGCTCTGCTAATAAACAAATTGAGTCGTCCTGACTGCGAATATAACTAGACAAATCTTTTCTATCTCTGGTATCATCCATGCCCCTAGTATCAATGATTGATTTAAATTTGGGATATTTGCTAAAATCAATAATATTACTACTAACACAAATATTAATTCTCTTAGGCAAAGAGAAGCCATCAAGCTTTCCAAGATTCAAATTAGCAAAAGTGTCTCGCAACCATTTATTTTCATCATCTATAGTTTTTAATTCATGAGGTGCTTCTAATCGTGTTTGCTTTCTGCTTGATAAAGAAGCACGTTTCAAAACATCCTCTATAAAATTTTGAAGATTTGAGTGAGCTTGAGCTAGCTCAACTACTTTATCTACATGCTTATCTTTGTTTTTATCATCTCTGAGAGCAGTAATATTTATAATAGCTCTGAGGAGTTCCGCAGGAGGCAGATTAGTTGTATTAGAATCTTGCTTACGCTCTTTATTCCAAAAATATGTGCAAACCTCTTTAATAAATTCTTTAACTTCTTCATCACTATATGGTTTTATCTCAAAAAAGCTTTTTATCGATTGAGATGGTTTGATAACAACTTCGCAGATAGTAGTACGTCCTGAACCTGTAGATAATAACTCACTAATCTTCTTAACTTTTCTTTTAGTTTTACCTATAGGTTTTTCTTCTTCACAAATTAAATTAAATAAGTGGGATATTGCTGTAGTTTTACCTACGCCTATCTTACCTATAAAGACTAAATTGTAACTTGGTATTTGGAGTATTTTTTCAATTCTATCTAGGCGTGCTGCAATAATTTTTAGTGAACTGATTGAGCAATGAGTTTTGATAAGCTGACCGCTATTTTGCCTTTTAACCTTAAGTTCTAGGCTTTCAATCTCAGACTTTATTTGTTTCTTTAAATTTTGAACACGATTGAGATTCATATATAGCTTTTTTGGAGTATCAGGCATCAGTTTTCATTACTGTGCTGTTGGTGGATATTCTTAGTATTCCCAGTTAAAAGCTGAAAAGAGCATATTTGGGCAAGTTTTTCACTACCTTTAGGCACTAAACGCCAAAAAAATCAAATTTGAAAATTGCTTAAAAAGTCCATGTGCGTACAAACAAATGATGAAGGCACAGTCCTGCCATAAACAAAAAACCCAGCCTCTACGTGAGAGACCGGGCGCCATTATTCATATCACATTTTCAACCAATTGACATTTTCGCTTACGCGGAGATTTCCCCAAGGTTAACTTTGACTACCTTGGTCTTTTCAGCTTCTGACTTAGGTAATGTCAAGTTTAAAATACCGTCTTTGTATTCTGCTGTTACGGCAGTGTTTTGAATGCGTGTGCGTAGGGGAATTACACGTTGGAACTTACCATAGTAAAATTCGCTTCTGGTTCTACCGTTTTCTTCGGTCTTACTTTCTGCCTTACGTTCAGCAACTACTTTAACAGCGTTTTCGGTAACTTCAATGTCTACATCTTTGGCATCAACACCAGGTAATTCTAATTTTAGATGTACTGCTTCGTCGGTTTCATGCAGTTCAGCAGCAGGAGTTCTAAATGTAGGCGCCTGCATATCTTGAAATAATGAATCTAGCTGACGAGTAACTGCGTTCATTTCTTCCCAAGGGTTATAACGTGCTAACATTTGATTTCGCTCCTTTTCAAGTAAGTATCGATTAATTCGTTCTGTATATTGTTTCGTTATGTCCCTATAGTAATAAAGCTTGAAACGGTTGCAAATACGGCTTATGTCACTTTTATATTAATGAAAACCGAACATTTTTAATGGGATATTTAAAAGTAGTGTAAATACGAATAATCTTGGTACGGGAAACATAACAAAACCCTCTCTGTACAGACGTGATTAATCACGTCTCTACAGTCTCTGTGGTGAAATAATTTCTTTACCACAGAGACACGGAGAGCGCAGAGGTAAGAGAGTTTCATTCTAAGAGGATGTTTGAAAAGTATCTGTGAATGTCATGCTGAGGCACGAAGCATCTCAGTATATAGTTTGAAACCCTAGATTCTACCCTGCGGGAAAACTCCGTTTACGTTCCGTAAGACTCCACTCGCTTGGGACAATTTATACCTTATCCGACTTTTCAAACATCCTCTAATAATGCTTCCGTCTCTGCTTCGGTTTCTGGGTCTCCCTCCAATAGCAGCATTAACGCTTCCATCTCATCCATTGCAGTTTGCAGCTTGGTCATTATCTCAGCTGCAATAATTTCCGGTTCCGGTAAGTTATCCCCCGACTGTAAGCTTTCATCCCGCAACCAGGTAATATCCAGGTTTTCTCCACGTTTAGATATTTCTTCTCTGGTAAACCGGCGCCATCTGCCACTTTCACCTTCATCCACCCGCTGACTGTTACCATTGGGGTCATCACCATATGCTAATTCAAACGGTTTAAAATGCTCTTTATTTAAAGGTGTGCGTTTACCAAAAGCTGGCATATTGGTACGCATATCATAAAACCATACTGCCTTTGTATTACCCTTATCACTGGCGCCACGTTGGAAGAACAGCACGTTAGTTTTAACACCTTGGGCGTAAAATATCCCTGTAGGCAACCTTAATATAGTGTGCAGGTTGCACTTATCCATTAAGTCAGCGCGGATGTTACGACCTTGCCCATCTTCAAATAATACGTTATCAGGTAATACAACTGCCGCGCGTCCTCCAGGTTTCAACCCTCTATATATATGTTGTAGAAATGCTAATTGTTTGTTACTGGTAGGAAAAGTAAAATCTTCGCGGGTTGGAAGTCCACCACCTTTCTTTGTACCAAAGGGGGGGTTAGTTAAAATTACATCCGCTTTGGGTAGTTGTTGCCCATCACTAGATAATGTATCACCCAAAGAAACTTCGCTTTCAATGCCGTGTAATAACATGTTCATCAGTAACAACCGATGAGCGTCCTGTACTAATTCAATACCGTAGAATGCTTGATAGCGTTGGAAGGATTGTTCTGCTTCGCTAAGTGTAAATAAATCATCAGTGTGTCTCTTTATATATCTATCTGCGGCAATTACGAATCCTCCTGTTCCTGCGGCCGGGTCCTGCGTGAGTTCTCCTGCCTGGGGTTTGATTAATTCCACCATGCAATCAATTAAAGGACGCGGTGTAAAATATTGTCCGGCGCCGGACTTTTTCTCGGATGCATTGCGTTCTAATAAATCTTCGTATAAATCACCTAACCCCTCTTCCTTAGCTGAGTACCAGTCCAACTCATCAATACTCGTTACCAACTTTTTTAGTATACGCGGTTGTTTAAGTGCAGTTTGAGAATTTACGAATATGTTTTGTACTCTTTGTGAACCATTAGTTCCAAGTTCTAAAAGTAGCGCACGGTAAAAGTTAAGTTGCTCAATACCGTCTTTAGATACCAAGTCTTTCCAGCGGTATCCAAGGGGAAGCTGTGTTTCTGTACCTGTCTCCTGTGCCATTTTGAGGAACAGCAGGTAGGTTAGCTCTGTGACGTACTGTAGGTAGGTAATACCGTCATCCCGAAGGACGTGGCAGAGGTTCCAGAGCTTTTGCCCAATATCATTAGTCGCGTTCAAGTTAGCTTTATATATATAGATGTCAAAGGCACTATTGTTGCATATCTGTGCCTGATTTGGCATACTGTTTTATTCATTGAAACAAATTGAATATTTTTGTAACGATATTTATTTGTGCTAGCGCGCGGTTGAAACTCCGGCGCCTACCACTGCTTTATAATTAGTAAAAACCTTTATGTCAGACAATCAAGAGAAACGGGTACTACCACCAATAGTAAAGCCTAAAAAGAATATAGAAATTCCCCCAACTGCACAACCCACAGAAACAGATTTTGACAAACCTAGTTCAGAATTATTATTTACAGCAGTAGGTATAATCTCAGGTGCAGTAGAGTTCGTAGAAGATGCAAGGTCTGCCACCATTACACTTGGTGGTAATAAATACCCATTATTCTACGTACCCAATAATAAAGGTTCAGTTGCTTTTGACGCGCTGAGGAAGCAAATAGTCAATAGCGGGAATAATAATTATCGTTTAATAGTCTATCCCAAAATAATTCACTTCCCAGGACGAGATAAACCGCATCAAATAGGATTCCAGCTTATAGCATTCGACTCTGGGAATAATGAAGGGATGTATGGGGAATTAAAAGACCTTCAATTTAAACTTAGTGGAATATGGCAATTTATCCCAGTCTGCCAAACTCCTTGTATTTCTATCTTCAGAAACTTTACAGAACAAAGATTAGAATATATCAAAAAATCAGATATTACTAAACGGGTTAAATACATGAAAGCAAGTCATATTCCTTTATTTTGGAAGGATGCACTTGTACCACCATTTAGATTTAATCCCAAGGCACCAAAGGAAGAGCAGGGAAAACCATACTTTGTTTCTGTAATAGCTAAGTTCCTCCCTTACAAAAATGCATTTGGTTTTGAGTCACTTGCTCAAATGCCGTTACAAGAGGCGCCGAAGTTTCTCAAAGCTAGCAAGAAGATGAAAGCAGAAGCTCTCTCACTACGTAAAGGGGAAGTGGCGCCGAAGATTGAAGCTACTACAGATAGTGGTAAGTTTAGTATGCCTGTTAAACGCAACAAGGTGGATTGTAATTGATGGTGGTGTTGGGGAGGCGCCTGTAATTTGAAATTGTTGATGGTACTTGTAATTTTTAGTTTTTAAGCTATAGATTGTGTAGAGAATTAGCTTAATTATTACAAAGTGAAGGTTGATAAAATTTGGTTGTTATAAAAAATTACTTAAGCCAAAGTAACGCCTTGGCTTAGGTCTCTTCTACATGTATTTCTTTTAATTTACGCATTGCTCTTTCGCCGCGTTTGCGAACAGCAGCAGTGCTGATTGTATTACCCTCTTCTTTTGAGAGTAATTCTGCTACTTTATTCCAATTTAAGTTATCAATAAAGCGCAAAGTAACTAATTTTTGCTCTGCTGGATTTAACTGATGTATTTTTTTGCGGATTTCTTTTACTAAGTTTGATTCTTCTGTATTTTCTTGATGATTTTGTGCAGTGAGAGGTACGGATATTTCTTTTTTCTCTAACTGGTTAGTTACGCTATGCATATATAGATTTCGTAATTCATGTAGCGCTCTTTCACCACGCTTACGAGCAGTTGCAGGATTTATTTCTTGCCCTTCTTTCTTGGATAATAATACTGCTATTTCTTGCCATGAAAGATTTTCAAAATACCGCCAGTCAAGGATTATTTGACTTTCTAACTTTAATAACTTAATTTTTTGTTTTAACTCTTCTCTTTCTTCAGAAGTTATCAAGTTTTCTTCATAAGATGATTGAATTCTGTCTAATAAAAAACTATTTTCATCTAAAGATTCAGTTGACTGATATTTTTTCTTTTGATGTATAATATAACGTTCACTAACCACCTTAGCCCAAGCTAGAGGAGAATCAATTACTTTTCCAGAATTTTTAGCTTTAAATAATTCAACCAAAACATAATTAAGTACATCGTCTTCGGTAATTACATTATTCATCCTCATAGCATATAGCCTACTTCTTATATAAAATCTTAGGGATTTAGAATTATAAATTTCCTCTAAATTCTTACTCAAACTAAAGCTATCAGAGGTCGTGCTATTTGAATTAACTACTATTTGCATTACTAAGCACCAAATTATCCTCAAAAAACATATATATAAACGATGTCCTTACGTCTTCTAATTGTAAATATTTATCCATTGGGCTACATCTAGCTAAATGAATAATATTAAATTAAAAAGCTTATATTCAAAGCAGCGCTACATTATTTATAAAGCCATGATAAAAAGTGGGTTAGCATCATTTCCCCACTTAGTTTTATACTTAAACTACCTAGATGCCGACAGGTGTTGTGAAGGTGAAGAAGCTAGCTGTATCAGATACAGCTAGAAACGCTCTTTATGATGACCGCGAAAAAGTTAAGCTATACAGTCTTTTACTGGCTGCAATAAGAAGTAGCAATTACCTGCTTGTACATTTGGCTTCGGCGCCAACTGGGGTGTTCCGTTACCTTGAACTCCAGCAGGTGGGTTAGTAGCAATAATCAAGTACTTTTTGTTAATACTGACTGCAATCCTCATTTCAGTAGAGTTGAGCTTGCGAATCTGGGTTTTTTCGATACGCAAGGTACGCGCTGTGTAAGGACTGTTGAAAGCAACTATCTTCACGCCTAAACTCTCGGTGCGTGTAACTTCAGCACCATTACTTATGGTGCTGAAGTTCGCTTCAACACCTATATCGTTCGTTACTGCCACAGCACCAGTAAACAAGCCTGCAACTGCAACTGCCGCAAATTTAAGGGTATTAGGCTGAACCTTCCCTATAATTTTTCGTAATTTCGCCATACGTATGTGCGTATTCTCCTGGATAAAAGTTTGTAAATGTGGTATGTCTTTTAGCTTACCAGAAAAAATCGCTAGTGTTTACAGTATAAGAAATGACAATAAGCTCTAGCAGGTCACATTAATATACAACCTGCTAGAGCCTATTAAATTATTTTATACGTCTGGAAAAGACTCCTAAGCCTATCCAGATATTAGAAGACTTTTTCTGTGAAATAACAGTTAGCTCGAAACTACCACATTTACAAACTACTGGTACCTTTATCCAGGGATTGGGGTTTATAGCCAGGAAAAGTCTCATCTATTATATATGTGTACTTTTTATATAAAAATGTGACTAAAAATGTGACTACATATTTCAATACATATTTCAATACATGTGTGATCACATTGCTGCTCTCTCACGGTTAAAACGGTAAAAGCTTTACATAGCAATGCTTTAGCTAATTATTTAAGAATTTGACTAAGTTTACTTGCTGAAGTTTAGACACTTATTCGATTTTAAGGCTAAAACCATTGATATAAATGGATTTCAGCATTTAAACAACTGCGTGCATTTTGCCCATTTTGATACTGTTTCCCCTTTTAGTGCGTTTGAACGCACTTCTGTTATTAGCATGGGAATTATATTCCCATGAGGGAATGAACGAAGCGAGAAATCATAATATACATGTTGGGTTACGCTGCGCTGCACCCAACCTACACAACATCATCACCCCACATCTTTCCATAACTCCTCATTTATCTGCACCAATATATTCTCCAACTCTCCAGCAAACGTTTTATTCAACCGTTGGAAACCACCCCCTTGGGCTTTAAACTCCCCTTGGTCAAGTGATTCTCTATCAACTATAATTTCTTTCTCCAACTGTTTCTTTATCCTATCCAACCATTTGCGTTGAGCAGGCGCCCAAGTTCGAGATGCAATAATCTTCCTCATGGCTTTATCTACCCGTTCTGAGTAGGGTATTAGAGCATCACCCAACGTAGCTTGACGAATGAAACCGATGATACTTGCTGCTATGTCCTCGTTGGTTTTTTGTTGCCATGCCACTTGCAAACCACGTTCGGTGTAGCCTTCGGTATCCAACAATAAAAGTAGTTCTTTAAGTTGTGCCCTGGTAAGTTCGCGCGGACGTTGAGTAACTACTATCAAAGCTGGTATTTCATTAAGGTTATCTCGCAGAAATGCTGTAAAGCTGTCTAGATAATCTTCAGGTTTTTGGGCGCCACCATAACCTCTTTCTACTCGTCTCAGTTCATCAGCATGTCGAGATATAATTACAGGCTTTCTACCTCCATCCTTAGCATCTAGTATTTGAGCTATATTTTTACGCTGCTCAAACCATTCTTTTAATTGCTGCGGTGAAGATTGGCGCCAGTAGTTTACTAACTCCTCAAATGGCATTCCTGACGATATTTCTAATCGTCGTTTAATATCATCATTACTAGTTTGATATATTCCAACTTCTTCACCAACCTTCACTCTCTCTTCCTCCCCTCTCCTCCGAGGAGAGGGGTTGGGGGTGAGGTTAGAATTAACCCGGCGCCGCAATTTAGCAATAAGCTGGTCAACAACAGTATTAGTATCCTCTACTGTAATAATCTCTTCTACCAACTGAGTAAAAGTAATATTAGGTCTTACCGCAACAGGTTTCATTGTAGAAACATCTTTCAATGCATCGTACAAATTTACTGCATCATATATTCTAAATACTTCTTTACCTATATCATCACATCTCCGTGTAGCCCTTCCTAACATTTGTTCGTACAATATGCGGGAGTTTACACGACGTATAAAGACTATATTACATATCGCTGGTATATCTATTCCGGTGGTGAGTAAATCTACAGTAACGGCTATTTTAGGATTTTGTTCATTCTTGAAGCGTCTAATTAATTGTAATGGTTTATCTGCGGCGCCTGTTATCTTAACCACTGCATCATCTTCTACACTGCCATATTGATTTTGTAGTGCTAGTTTCAGTAAGTTAACTACAATATCCGCATGGTCATTGTTGACACAGAATATTAATGTTTTCTCTGGTTGTAACGGGTCGATATTAAGAGCTAAATATTCACACACCACGCGGTTAAACTCTTCTGTAACAACCCTTCTATTAAAACTTTCTACCTCTATTCTGACTTCATCGGGTGCATGAACCAAATCAATATTACCTGTCAGGGGGTCAAAATATTCCATCTCCTGACCAGCTTGCCAAACAATACCATCCTCAGATAGTGCAGTAATAATTTTATAGGGTGGTTCATAATCTATTAACCAACCTTCTATAACTGCTTCTCTATAAGAATATGTATATACAGGTTCACCAAATATTTGTGTGGTGTGGAGTGCGGGTGTAGCAGTTAAACCAATTTTGACAGCATCAAAATGGTCTAACACTCTCCGGTATTTTGATACATAGTCATTAAAGTCTCTAAACGTTAACTCGCTGTCACTAAGCTCTCTATCCAGTAAATACCCTCGGTGACACTCGTCAACTACTATACAATCATATTGGTCAGCCGTAGGTATGGAAGCGTCATCACTGGGATATAGAATCCGTTTAACAAATCCTTGTACAGTGGAGATGTGTACCTTTGTATCCCTATCCGGCGCCACATCATCCAAATCTTTCAAATCAAATATATCAGCAAACGTTTGTAAGTTCTCTATGCGAGTTTCTTTGAAAGCGTTCGATGCTTGTTCTCCTAATGCAGTGCGGTCAACTAAGAATAAAACACGACGGAAACGTTTTGTTTTAAGAAGTCTATAAACCAGTGCAATAGTAGTTTTAGTTTTACCCGTCCCGGTTGCCATTGCAATTAGTATTTGTCTGGCGCCATCTGACAATGCAGCTTCTACCCTTTGTATTGCCTTAATTTGATAGTCACGCAGCGTCAAATTATAATTAAACCCTTCAAGCTGTAACTTCTGATGTGCAGCTTCCGTATCAACAGCCAATAAATCTTGTAAACCCTGTGGTGAATACCAAGTACTCAGGGAACGACGAATATTACTGGGTGAGCGTACATCACAAAACCATATCCCACTCTTTGTTTCCAACTGTCTTAAAAACGGGCGCCCATTTGTTGCAAATACAAACGGCACTTTATATTCCCCCCAAGGACCACCTGGTAAAATCTCATTACCTCTAACTATGTAACCGCGACTATAACGCTTCGCTTGATCAACGGCGCCAGAAACATCAGTACTTTGCCGTTTAGCTTCAACAACTGCCACCACCTGCAAACCCACACATAATATATAGTCAGCACGACCATCACCAGTAGGAACTTCAGCAATAGCAAGATTTCTACCCCTAGTCGGACGAACACCCTTACCGTAGGTGATATTCTCCGAATCTGCCTCCCACCCAGCTTGTCGTAACTGCACATCGATGAGGCGCCGAGTTTCCCGCTCATCCAGGTCAATATTATCCCCTGCAACCTGCGCTCTTTCTATAGTTTCCTGAATAACTTGTGTAGACTCGTTTTGTGCCGCTGCTTTCAAAGATGCTATCTGTACATCAGTACTTGCAGATAAACCGCGCGCTAATTCTTCTGCCGATATCCTTAACTGTTCTTCCTGCTGTAAACGTATTTGTGCCAACTCTGCCGCTGTCCGAGTTGCCTCTAATTCACTACGTAGCGTTGCTAATTCTGATAATAAAGCCTGATTTTTCTGCTCTGGGTCAGGTGGTGGAACGAAGGCGCCGGGATGAAACTCACCATCTTTGGTAACAATGCGGTAATACCAAATACCCAACGACCGCGCATGTTTAAGATTACTCAATGCTACACGCTGATTACCACCAAAAGCATGATTTGCATCGTTGCCCGCGCGTCGTAACTCATCAAATAAATCATAAACTTTAGGCTTTAAAACACCCCTATCCCGCAGGCGCCGCATAAGATCAATTTGACGCTCACCCTCAGTATCATCCATCCGAACCCTTGCAGCTATTACCTGTAAGAGATATTCCCCATACTGCCGCAGCTTCAATAAACAGGTGTTCGGGTCGTCCGCGAAGTATCTTTCCGCCAAGGCGCCTAACCGCGCTAACTGTGAGTCTAGCTGCGCGATAAATCCAAAATTAGGCGATGAAGGCTTCTGCATTCGGTAAGAGAATGATACATATGTGATGTATATTTTATAGCAGATTACTTAAAGTTCGACCATGAGAATAATTATACTTATAAGCGTAAATGCTTGTATAGACTACCATTGATAGTTTTGTAACATGTGAATTTATTGGGCGCCAGTGGTGATTAGTTTAACCGCACTACTCGTAATTTATTTGTAAAATTGCAGTGCATACTCGCGCTACGGACGCGCGATAAACAAAAACAATGCAGTACGCATTACATAATCAAGCATAATCAATATACGTTTTAATATATAGATATTACCTGAACCGCTTACTTGAAGAGGCGCCATGACCGAAACAAAACCAACCCGCACTGTCCGTAGAGGACGCATATTCCCAGAAATACAGTGGACTGAGGAACAGAAAGAGCAACGCCAAGCCGAACGCGAAGCTTTTAGAGCGCGCTGTCTACCTATCTTTGAGAGACTCAAACCAGAATTAATAGAAACTCATTACAACTGGTATATAACAATTGAACCCGACAGCGGCGAATATTTTATTAATCAAGATGAAATAAAAGGCGCCTTAGAAGCGCGCGAAAAATATCCTTCGAGAGAGTTGTATACTTTCCGTATTAACGAAACAGGTGTGTGCGGAACGATATGATAAACGGTATTTTTGGTGTTGAGGATGCTTTACTCTTTGAAATAGAATTAATCGCATCGGATGGTTCAGGGCTAGAAATAGAATCTATGCTCGACACTGGTTTCAGCGCGTGGCTGGCTATAAACGACCAAGACATAAATGGTTTTGGTTGGTTAAAAATTGGCAAAAAAGATATGACAACTGCACAGGGTACTTCATCATTTGATATCTATTTAGGGAAAATAAAACTTGATGGTCAAGAATATACTATCCCTGTACATGTTGGTAAAAATTTAACTGAAGTTCTACTTGGGCGCCAGTGGTTACAAATTAAAGAATTAGTAGTAAGCATATCAAAGCAAATATTAACTTTAGGATAGTTTAACAGCTAAAATTTTACTCAAGGCTATTATTTTACCTCTAATTCAAGATGATAGAGTGTTATAAAAAATAGCAACAATAACTTGATAACTATGAATTGAAATATATTAATTATCTGTCCTGTTAATAGTTAAACTATCTGATACCCTCGCTATCCGCTTATGGCAGCACTGATAATCATTATACTTAAAATCATAGTAGTTAAATGTGAACCGTGGTTCACATCTATTACACTCACTTGCAAAGACTTCATGAAATGTAAAACTGAAGAGTAAGAATAATAAACGCAGTACCGATAAAGGTTTGAGACAAAGTGGGCAATTACGAAAGCCCCAAGAGTTTTGGGGAGTCTAAAAAATGTTTGTGTATTATATTCTGCCGAAGGAAAAATAAGTATATTTTTTTTTCTTCAAGTGCTTTAACTTACAACCAATCCGCTGTAGAATGTCAAAGAAGCATTCGCTCTAGCACCCTCTACGCTGCTTTGGAGTGAATCCCAGCACTTATTTAATAGTGAAATATTGATACAAGTAGGCAGTTAGCAAAGGAATGTAACTACTCGAATTTGTAATACAATTTTTCACTTCTTTCCAGACTGTTAATTTTTGGAACGGGGGTAAAGATGGTTTCGGCTATAGTTCTAAACGCGCGTATTCGTTATAGAATGTCTGATAGCACACAAATTAGAGGGCAAACAAACAGAACAAAAATACTGTAACGCCAAACTATTCTTTGCTCGTGAGCAAAAAAGCTTTACAGTAAAAGGGTAGCGATTCAATTAAATAAATGGGAGCGGGTAGAACCTCGGATAAAGAACGAAGAAGTTGGAAGGTCTGAAATTCTTTGCCCGTGGCCAAATCTTCTACTCTCGCCTACAACTATTTTACACCGAAAAGGTGAAAAGGTATGTGGCTAATTTTATATTGGTTATTTTTTCCTACTAGTACGAAGTAACTAAAATAGAGGCGCCGTTGTAGCGAGAGTACGTAGAACCTGCTCCCAAGTTAACTTTCATCTTTGGAGTAGAACAAATGAACGTGCAACTACAAGACAGAGTAAAAACATTTGACATTCGGAATTTTGCAGAACTTCTCACCCCAGCGAAGGAAAAAAACCGCTATCACTGCCCTGTTTGCGAAGGTAACAACCTAGAAATTAAGCCAGAAACAGGCGAATACCAATGCTGGAACAATTGCGAGTGTAAGGATATTCGAGAAGCAGTTGCTCCTTGGGATAAGGTAAAAAGTAAGCGGGATAAGAGTTACACGCCACAACAACGCATCATCATAAAACCTCAATATTCTAAATTTAAACCAGTACCCATCCCCGCAGATGCTTCAATAGTTAGGCTTCCAGAATTACCAACAGATGCTCCACAACCCTTAAAGCCTGAATTTATACCAACGAGAGTAAGAGATTCAGTCAAAAAAGCTCAAAAAAATCCAGCTAACTCACGGCGCGCAGAAGACAGAGGCAATGGGGTAGTAGAGTATATACCAGTTAATGTTTCATTAATAGATACCGTTACTCAACTTACTTATACTTACTCAGAGTCACAATTTGTACATCGTTTTGATTGGACTGACGCGAGTGCATCGAAGGGACGGGAGAAAACTTTCATGCAGTCCCACATTGCAGCAGATGGTTCAACTATTTGGAAAAAAGGTAATGCTCACTGGAGTGCATACAAACTAGAAGAAGCTATCGGCGCCGCAAAGTCCAGTACTAATACACCAGCGTTGCTATGGCAAGAAGGTGAAAAGTGTGTAGAAATCGCTCGTAGTCACCGTATCGCTAGCCCTACATTCCAAGGTAGTAACTGGAAACCCGAAGAAATCAAACTCGCCCTAACTAAAAGTAAAGAATCATTAAGCTCAGTTGTCATGGTTTTCTTACATGACCCCGATAAAACAGGGTTAAAGAAAGCCGAAACCTTTAAGCAGTGCTGTAATGAGTTAGGATTACCCTGCGTTTTAATTAACCCCAAACAAATTTGTGACAGCTTACCACATAATGCCGCAGATATTGAAGAAATATTAGCACAAATGGATTCTGAGGAATTTATCCGGCGCCTAGAAGAAGAGATTCACGGCGCCGCTGGACGCGCGGAGTTTGAGAAAATTGTTGATGAGCAAAGCGATTTATTCGATTCAATCCCCGACAGCTTTGAGCCAAATACTGAGTTTATCCAAAAAGCTTTTGAAATGCTCTACGGGAAGAGACGCTGGATTTGTGCGGATAATAAACTTTATAAATGGGACATTGATCACTATATATATAGTCACGACGTAACCGAAAAAGCGCGGATTGCTAATTTTTGTGACAAGTACCCCGAAGAGATAAAGGGAGAAATTCGTTATCCCTATGCGAACCCTGCCACCGTTCTAAAAATTTTGCAGTGGGTCAAAATGCGATTTGGTGTCTTAGCTTCTTCGCTCAACCCCCCAGGATTAAACTGTACTAATGGTGTATTGCAGATGGTTTGGGAAAACGACGTTCCTAGTTGGAAACTTATCGAACACACCCCAGATTTGTACTATACCTACAAACCAATTGCTACATATAACCCCGGCGCCGACCCCAAACACTGCGACCGTTTACTAGAAGCACTCGACCCAGAACAACAAGAAGTATTCTTACGTGTTATCGCTGCATCATTAGATATTCCCACTGTACGGAAATACAAAGGACGCACAGTGCGTGCGCTGTTACTCAAAGGTGATGGTAGCAACGGTAAAGATTCATTAAGAGAAGTAGTGAACCTGATGTATGGGCGCCAGGGAATGACGAGTTGTACCCTCACCGACTTTGCTGCCTACGATGAAGGACGAAAATTCTCACTATCAAAACTTATAAACTCGCGCGTCAACTGGGCATCAGAAAATGCTAATTCCAGCAGACTTGATAAAATCCAAAGTTTGAAAGGATTTATTACAGGTGAAAGTTTAGACTCCGAACGTAAGGGAATAGATGGGGAAGATTACATCCCCCAAGGTATCGCAATCTTCAACGTCAACGACACACCAGACATACAAGGAACTTTAGAAGCAATTGCAACCAGATACGGAATACTGAGTTTCAATAAAACATTCAAGATTAAAGCAGACCCAAGTAAAAAAGAAATTGAAGCAGACCCCCGGTTCAAGTACGACCCAATATTTATAGCAACAATGGTTGTACCAGCATTTTTAAATAAAGTGTTGCAAGCGTTAGTAGACTTAATGCGCGACGGTATAAATTACGATTGTACCGAAGCTGCACTAACCGACATTCAAATCGAAAACTGTCACTTATTCCAATTCTGTCAAGACGTTGGTTTGGGTTACAAAGAAGACAGCATCCTTACAGCAAGTGAGATTTGGACATTATTAGAACAGTGGTATCAAGACAACGGCACCCTAGACTACGAAGAAACCAAACAAGGTAAATTAAAAGCAATTTGGATAGAGCAAGCGAAAAAAAGTGATAAAAACGTCAAAGCTGCAAACCAAGTCATACCAAGATTCTTACAGCTATTCCCCAAAGCTAAGAAGGTAACAGTAGCTCACCCCAGCGGTAAAAAGACCATCCTAGCAATTCAAGGACTTGGATTTAATATTAATCCCATACCACCAAACGATAGTACATTATCAACAAACGGCGCCACCACCCCAATAATCACTCCTAGCACTCCAACTCCACTACAGGCGCCACCCCAAGAAAACCAGCCGGGTCAAGACTTCCACCCATCTCACCCCAACTGCTCCAATATGGATGAAAAAATAAACCAGTTCTTAGATAACTGGACTTACGACAATGCGAACACTCCAAAACAATCATCAATCCCAAAGTTAATTAAAAAAGGTGACTTGGAGTGGAATGAGTGCGATGCCCAATCTACAAGGAATTCAGGGGTGAAAAATGCAGTGGTAACTGAGGTGCCAGCAACAACAAGTGGGGTGCGACCAACTGTTATTGAGAAAAGTACAAAAGTACAAATAGCTGAAGCCTGGAACAACCCAACCACACTAGGTAATTTGGTATTATCCTTGTCAGAAGCTGAGTTAGGCGCCGTTACCGTTAACTACACACCACAGCAAATCAAACATATAAAAGATGCTGCTAATTCTGTGTGGATGCCAGGATTTAACCGCGATGCTGACTATAACGGAGAACGAGTAGAAATATTTGAAGCTGGTAGAGGACGAGAAATTAAAGTTCGCACGGACACAGGCAGCTTCATAAAAATTAAGCGCGGTAGTCTCCGACCTTGGTTAGGCATTGAGACAGCTTCCCCAATTGAAGGATTTTAGGTGGCGCCGTTTCCTTAAATAAAAACCCAGCCTCTACTTGGCGTTAAGCTGAGATATTTGTGGAGAGAAAAAATCGGGGCGGTCTAACCGTGTCTCCCCCAAAATTTGGTTCTCGCCATATATTGAGTAATCTTTTGCTTTCAGTCATTTTAGAAAAAAATCGGGTCGCCTAACGGCGGAAAAAGTAAAAAATAAAAAGAATAAAGTGCAAAAAATCTAAAGTATAAAGGGCTACTGAAGATTCCTCCTAACCCCGCAGACAACACGAAAACCGATAAAGCTGTTGCTGTTGACGCGCACCGCCCAAAGGCTGTTGCGAAACGCGGAACGGTACGAGGCGTGTGAAGAAGAACAAATACACAGTGCTGCTCACAAACAAAACCCTTCCACAGAACAAAAGTTCCGTGGAATGTCACGCGACTTGGTTCGATGTACGGAGCATAAAATGCAGCTCTCCTATATATATAAGGAGAGACCAAATTATTTGGAGCGCATTTTTAGGAAGTAGGGCGGTTAACAAGTGGATTGCCATAATAACTAGTAAGCGCAATTTCCTTTTCTTCTGCACTGCGACCGAGATTTTCATCAAGTGCAAAATTATCCAATTCGCAACGAGCTGCATCCAAATTAGATATAGCCGCATCCAGCTTCTTACAAGGATGGCTTGATTTACCGTACTCAGCTTGCAACTGGGAATAAGCGTCGCGTAACTCAGCACGTATCCGTTGAAGTTTGGCGCCTAACTCTTGATGCTCGGCAAGTGATAGTCCCTTTTTCTTTGACATAAAAATGTAATGGTATTTTGGGCTACTGTTCACATACTACCGTTTGTTTATTCGTCCCTACCTACTTATTGATTGGACTTTGGGAAAAAAACACACTCCGCACTTTTATAAGGAGGGCAAACCCCGTTTATACAGTTACTATCCTAAATTTTTAAAATTTTAGAGTAGTAAACTGGGTGCCAACGCTTAACTATCCGCTCCGAGGCGGGTAAAACACCATCAACGCATGTAACCGTATAAAAGTACTACAATACCGATGTGAGGGAACTGTATTTAATCAGGGTGCTAATAACCCTTAAAATCAGCATGTAGATATCAAAGCCGATATCAAATGAACAACCAAAAAGCATCACCAAGCGAGATGATTAGAGTTCCTACTGCATTAATACCCGCAGTCAGGGAGCTATCAAGGTTACACCGAGAGGGACATACAATAGCGCTACTACAAGCATTGGAGGATGTAATTATCGAGTTTGATAGCAGCGACGATATCGACTTGGCGCCCAGTAACAAATCGGTCGAGATGCTAGAAAAACGTCTGGATAAAATCGAATCAAAATTTACGAGTAAGCTGGACGCGATTACAAAATCACTCGAACAACTCACGCGCGCGGGCATCACAACCACCAAAGGTAACAACCAACGTCGTTCTAACTCGTACAATCTACATCACCAACCAACCCTTGAGCTAGGGTCATTTACACATGAAAACTTAGCAAAGCGTCTAGGATTGGATACAAAAACTCTTTTAAAGGAGCGTCAAAATTTAACTCCCAAAGAATTTATCAGTTATACCAAGAGCCGCGACCCCCGTCCTTATGGTTGGGAGTGGAAGGAAACAGAGGGATTGTATTATCCTGTACAGCAGTAAAATCATGCAGTTTGTACAAGTATTGTTTTAAGGTAAACCGACACTTTGAATATAAGTAAAGCCAACATGTTTTTGTGTGTGATTGGATATAAGTAAAGCCGGTGCCTGTTTATATGGTGCGGGTAGTAGTGTGTGGAATGTGAGAGTTGTCGGTAGTTTCGGGGCATAATAGGTGATGAAAACATTCATTATCGTCACCTAACTTCTATGTCTGGTCGTATTGTTAAATTAACGCAGGATGTTTTGCCCCCGGTGGCTTATGATTTCCAGGCGCCGGATGTCTTGGCGTTATTACTAGAGGACAAGCGTAGTGAGTCTACACGCAGAGCTTACGACCAGGACGTTCGACACTTTTTTCAAACAATGTTCGATGTAGAAGCAAACGCCGACTATATAATTAGGTTTTTGGCATTGCCACAATCACGGGCATTGGAATTTGTCGTGCGGTACAAAGCCGCGATGATAAAGAAGAAATTATCTGAAGCAACTATAAATAGGCGCCTTGCAGCATTGCGCGCGTTAACCCACAAAGGTAGATTAGTTGGAGTTTGTAACTACAAGCTCGAAGATATCAGAGGTGAGACGGTAATTAAATATAGAGATACGAGTGGAGTTACACCCGAAGAATTTAGACAAATACTATATACATGCGACCCAAGCACCCCCAAAGGAGTTAGGGATTATGCGATACTGCGGTTACTTTGGGACAATGCGTTACGACGTGGCGAGATTGCAGCGTTAACAATGGGCGACTTTGATCGACGCAACAATAAATTATCAATCTTGGGTAAAGGCAGAGGTAGTCAGAAAGAAAAAATTGATCTGACTCCAAAAACTAAAGAAGCAATTTGTTTATGGTTGGCGTTTAGAGGATTAGCATCCACCAGGGATGCACTATTCATAGCACTGGATTTAAACACACCGGGTCATCCCCTCACCGATTCGGGAATTGCCAAGATGGTACGGACGCGCGCACTTAAAGCAAATATTAGTAAACCCCTATCACCTCATAGAATTAGACACAGTGCAATAACAGCAGCACTCGACGCAGGGCAAAGCGTCCGCGAAGTACAGAAATTAAGTAGGCACAGCAAGCTAGAAACATTGATGATCTATGACGATAACCGCCAACAACATCAGCTACAGGTGAGTAACGTATTAGCTGACTTGGTTTAAATTGGGCGCCGGAAAGCCCGGTAGTCGTGGGGATAAGCGCGGATTTTCCCCAATACGCGCAACTTTATTACGGGTGTATTTATATAGCAGCCGTCTACTAAAAACATGCTGGTAAGACTGCCTTTTAATATTTATTAAAACTCTATTCGTACCTGTTAACTATTAACATCGGTACGGAATTATAAAATTGTAGTACTAAAAAGTAATTTATCCGTCAATAATAGCTTAATAATGTCACCATTACATGCAGATTGAACTAACTCGCGCCTCATGTCCGTACCGTAAAAATGGGGTTTCGTACCTCAAAATCATACGTTCATTAGTACTAAAAAGCCCGTTTTAAAAGGTACGAAGTAACAATATTTTTAGTTACAGACAATCTCGTACACAAATTTCGTACACGGTACGGGTACTAAAAATGACGAAAAATTTTTTTTTTCATAGGGACATAATATACCCCCCCAAAAAAAAATTTTTTTGAAAATTTCCTCCGTACCGTACCCATTTTGTCCCATGTCAGGTACGGATTTTCTCTTGAAGCTGGCACAATTTTGGCGTTCCGTACCTGAAAAAATAGGTACGGGAAAGCTAAGAGCGTATTTTTTAGTACCTTTACCGTACCTATAAAAGTATGAGTCAGTACCAATCATTTTTAAAATCTAGTACTTCAATTTTATTTAATATAAACTAATCTCAATTATTAGATACTTTTTTGATATTTTTAATATAAAAATACAAGTCAAAACAGGAAATTATATTTATATAAACATCACAGCATATTATTAATCAAATTGCTTATTAATCTAGAAATAAAAAAATCGTACCAAAATCTACTTTAGAACCTATGTATTTAATACGGATGTATTGAACAAAATTACTATATGTTGATGAGAAACGTTTGTCGTCAATCGTCAAAATATATTTTTAATTTACACTACATGTTCTAAACTAGGGCTATTGTCGTTGACAACAACTTAAAATATATTGATTGTGGCTAAAGTTATTGCCGTCTTTAATCAAGCAGGGGGAGTTATGAAAACAACCCTAACCCAAAACTTGGGCTACCACCTGCATCTACTTCACCATAAAACACTTCTGATTGATATGGACCCGCAAGGTAGCCTGACTACTTTTATGGGGCTGGAACCGTATGAACTTGATAAAGTCATTGGGTTATCTATCCTTGATGATGATATAGCGCTACCAATTCATACTGACCTGCACGGTATGGACTTGGCGCCTGCTAACATTACTCTTAGTGCTGTAGAACTGCAATTACAGAGCGTGATGGCGAGAGAAACAAGATTAAAGCTTGCTATGTCGCACATACTGAGTAATTACGACTACATATTAATAGACTGCCCGCCTTCTTTAGGTGTCCTGTCGATATTAAGCTTGACAGCTGCAAATTATGTTCTTATCCCTATACAAACTCACTTCAAAGCTTTTAAAGGAACTGAGTTATTATTAGATACAATTAAACAAATTAGAAAACACGTTAACCCACAGTTAGCTATTGCTGGCTTTGTTCCTACATTGTTTAGCAATGCTAATCAAGATAAGATTATTCTAGAAGCTCTGGAGCAACAACTGGCGCCGCTAGCAAAGCTATATCCTGTTATCCCACGTGCTACTGCTTTTGCAGATGCGGCAATGAATCGCCAACCACTTGCAGTATATTCGCCAAAACATCCTTCTCTTACTGTGCTTAATGTGATTGCCCTAGGTATGGATAAATTAACATAGTGAAGGTTGTTAGTTTTTTGTTAAGACTGGGAATAATATATTTAAATTTTGATAATTGAGGGCGTAGTAATGGTAACAAGAAAGAAAACACTACCAGTTCCTAAAATGCGTGGGGTGGAGGATTTACTAACAATTAATGATGATAATGACTCGAAGCAAAAAGAAGTAGCTATTGAATTTATTAAGGTTAATGATAAGCAACCACGCCGCTGGTTTGACCCTGATAAAATGGTACAGCTTATTGAGTCGGTGCGTGAGTACGGTATTTTAGAGCCACTATTGGTAAGACCCCTTGATGATGGTGGTTATGAGCTTATTGCAGGAGAACGGCGCCTGCGCGCTGCAAGAGAAATTGGACTAAACGAAGTACCAATTGTTATTAAAGAACTTTCAGATAAACAAGCACTGTCTGTATGTCTACTGGAAAACTTACAACGAGAAGATTTAAACCCTGTTGAGGAAGTCGAGGCAATTTTACAATTACTTGCTATTAACTTAGATGTAGAGACTGAGGATATTAAAAAAATTCTTAATCTTGTTGCAAACTCTAAAAAAAGAGATATCGCGCTATCAGATAGAGTTTTAACTCAGTTGGAAAAAATTGAAGCTACTCTTACCCTTGTTGGTAGATTTAACGCCTCAAGCTTTCGTACAACCCGTTTACCACTGTTAAACTTACCCGAAGATGTGTTAACAGCATTGCGTACTGGTAAAATAGAATATACCAAAGCGCGCGCAATCGCACTTGTTAAAAACTCATCCGAACGTATAAACATACTTGAGAAAGCTATCAGTGAAGATTTATCTCTTACTCAAATTAAGCTTCTTATTGAGGCATTATCCAAGGAAGTTGATAATACTAAGCCTGTTAAAGAGTTGGCGCCGGAGAAAGCTGTAATTCAAATGTATACAGATATTGGTAAAGAGTTAAAGCAAGCTCAAGCATTATCTGATGCGAAAAAGCGTAAGAAGATTGAAAAGTTATTGAGCGATTTACGGAAGTTGCTTACTCCACCACCATCCGAAGAAATAATAAATGATTCTCCAGAAATGGTGAATGATTCTTGTGAAGTAATAAATGAGAATGAATTAATGCAGGTATAGCATTACAAGTCTCAACAATTGGAATTAAAATTATCTCTTCTCATCCCTGCCCCCCTATGTTTATTTAAGGGGGGTATTAATTTTTTGGGAATGTTCCAATATTTGTAGGGACATCTACATACTTAGAGGTAGTAATGGGGTATATGAGTACAGTTCTGATTGTAGAAGATAGTATCGCGCAGAGGGAGATGATTACTGACCTTCTGAAGGCGAGCGGGATGACAGTTACCCATGCTGCAGATGGGGTGGAGGCGCTTGAGGCTATTTTAAGCGAACCTCCCGATTTGGTGGTTTTGGATATTGTTATGCCCAGAATGAATGGTTACGAGGTGTGTCGGCGCCTCAAGTCTGACCCAAAAACTCAAAATGTCCCTGTTGTAATGTGTTCGAGTAAGGGGGAGGAGTTTGACCGCTATTGGGGTATGAAACAAGGCGCCGATGCGTATATTGCTAAACCTTTTCAACCGACTGAGTTGGTGGGTACTGTTAAACAATTGCTGCGAGGATGAGTCACATATGACGCTAAAACCCGATTTTTTAGTTGGAGACTCAGATTACCAGTTGGGTCGAGAGTTAGAAGTTTCTAGTCCCGAAGGTGAGTTATATTTAAGGTTCTTTATTCCTTCGCACCAAGAGTTCGCTTTACTCGCTACTGGTATTCGCGAGGTTATTGAACTTAGTCCCGATAGAATTACCCCTATTCCTAATGCTTCTCCTTTACTTTTGGGTACTCTAAATTTACGAGGTCGTGTTATTTGGGTGGCTGATTTGGGACAGTTTTTGGGTGATGCTACTCCGTTAAATACCGACCGCGCAGAAATTCCAGTAATTGCTATCGAAGAACAAGAAACAATTGTTGGTTTGGCTGTTGATTCTATTGGTGGTATGGATTGGCTTTTGGTGCAGCATCTAGTTGCTCCAACCAATATTCCTGATATCGCGGCGCCTTTTTTACGAGGTGAGTGGTATTCCAATACCGAAAATAATTCTAGCTTACAATTGCTAGACCAAACTGCTATTTTGCGTTCTGCGCGGTGGGCAGGTTAATAAGATTAGACGGAGGAACCAAAATGACTACTAGTATTGATGATTACTCTTCTATTTATCAACAGGCACTTTATGCCTATGCTCAACAAAATTATCACCATGCTGCCACCTTGGTTGACACTGTAGTGACTATGGCGCCGCATGACCCGAATACACATTTACTACGGGGACATGTATATTACGTGTTGCAAAAATATGACATTGCTTTCATTGAGTACGAAAAAGTTTTAGAAATTACTAGTGACCCAGAAATTACCGCTTTTGCTAAAACTGGTTTAGAAAATATTAGTCACTACCAACAATTTTCTAATACCGACACCAACTTTAAAGAGTCAGATAATCCTGTAGACGTGTACTCCATAGACTCCGAGGCTAATTTCTCTGATTTGGTTGATGCTAGCGAGTTTGATGCAGTGGCTAATTATCCAGACTCCAGCGAATCCGCATCTCCATTTGGTGACATGGACATATCTAAAAGCGGTTTTGACCTGAGCGCCCTCAGTAATAATCACTTCAGTGATTTAAACAGTGATTTAAACAGTGATTCCAGTATTGACAACAACCCACCATCAAACAATCCCTTTGACTATCCCACCGACAGCACCGTATTTAGTTACAAAGTCAGCGATACTTTGGGCAATAATGACCCATTTGCTAATTACTCAGATTCGGCAACTCCTAACAACGCTTCTACTGATAAAAGCGAACTAGAATTACCTGCGTTTTGGCTATCAGATATCCCACCAAGTAATAACTTAGATACTGGTGATGGTAATAATGTAAATACTACTAATAGCTCCGAACCATTTGATATACCCGACGAGGTAATAGAGTCAAAATCAGTTTATAATAATAACTCTAATTTAAATGGTGTAAATAATAATGATGATGTAACTCTTTATATTAATGATAATAATGCGACTCCCGACCCAGAAATTAAAACAGATACATTAAATTTTACAACGTTTTCTCGTATAATAGAAGCGACTGATACCGAAAGTAGTGCAAATTTAACTACAGAAACACAACAAAGTCGGGGTGATTTTTCGACGTTTAGTATCGATGCTACCCTTGATGAAAAAGTGTTTGCGAATAATCCGACATCGAATGCTAACAGCTTTGATATGGATGATAGCTTTGATTTTGAAGCGTTTGAATCAGCATTTGGGTCAGATAGCGGCGCCTCCGATATTGACAAAGCATCTGATAATAACAGTGCCCCCTATTCCGAATCAACTCGTTCTAGTTCAAACAATAGTGGGAACAAAAATTCTAATAATATAGAGTTTTTAGAAGATTTTGATGCATTCGATGACCTTGGTAACATTCCAGGGTTTGAAATGAGCCACTCAGATACTTTTGGTAGTTCTCAATCAAATCATTCTGGGTCTTTTAATACCCCGATAAAATCGAACACACAAAGCACAATTACTTCCCCTAAATTAAATAAACCAGAAGCAACACGTGACTCGGAGTTGTTTAGTATTACTTCCTCTCAAGATGCTGTACCTATATTTACTCAATCTGATGCTCAACGCCGTTTGTCTCCTGAAGTAAGTATAGAACAAGGTATACTGGCGCCATTAGAAAATGCTCCGCTCGATAGCAAACAATGGTTTATAGCAGCAACAGTAGGTGTAGTAAGTGCCATTGTTGTTGCCACCGTCAGCTTTGGTGCTGCTAACTTATCACAAAATGGAACTGAACGTGGCGCCATTAGTCGAACTGGTTGGGCAATGGCATTAGCTGCGGGAGTTGTTTCTTTTGCTACAACTGGTGTAATGGGGAGTCTCACGTTTAAACAAATTCGTCGTACTACGTCTGACTTACAAAGTCAGTTTGATAGTGTACGTCAAGGTAATTTGGGAGTGCAAGCAACTGTATATTCTGAAGATGAATTTGGACAGTTGGCTGCGGGTTTTAATGAGATGACTCGTGTAATTTTTACCACGACTAACGAAGCGACACGCAAGGCACAAGAACAAGAAGAAGCCAAAGAAAACTTACAGCGGCAGGTAATTCGGTTACTTGATGATGTGGAAGGCGCCGCACGGGGAGATTTAACTGTACAAGCTGAAGTAACCGCTGACGTACTTGGCGCCGTCGCCGATGCTTTCAATTTAACGATTCAAAACTTACGCGACATTGTTCAACAGGTAAAAGTTGCCGCCAAAGAAGTTACAAAAGGCGCCACTAATTCGGAAACGTTTGCACGCGCACTTTCTACAGACGCATTACGACAAGCTGAAGAACTCGCTGTCACACTCAACTCTGTACAAGTAATGACAGATTCTATACAACGGGTAGCAGAAGCTGCACGCGAAGCTGAGACTGTTGCGCGCGATGCTAGTTCTATTGCGCTTAAAGGTGGAGAAGCTGTAGAAAACACCGTAGCGGGTATTTTAGAAATTCGAGAAACAGTAGCAGAAACCACGCGCAAAGTTAAGAGGTTGGCAGAATCTTCGCAAGAAATTTCTAAAATTGTGGCATTAATATCTCAAATTGCTTCGCGGACAAACTTGCTGGCATTGAATGCGAGTATAGAAGCAGCACGAGCAGGAGAAGCAGGACGGGGATTTGCAATTGTCGCAGACGAAGTTAGGCAATTAGCAGATAAGTCAGCGAAATCTCTCAAAGAGATAGAACAAATTGTGATGCAAATTCAAAGTGAAACATCTTCTGTAATGACAGCAATGGAAGAAGGAACACAGCAGGTAATTACGGGAACAAAACTTGCCGAAGAAGCAAAACGCTCGCTCGACAACATTATCCAAGTTGCCAACCGTATCGATATATTAGTGCGTTCCATCACCGCTGACACCGTAGACCAAACCGAAACATCGCGTGCAGTTGCTTTCGTTATGCAGTCGGTAGAGTTAACTGCTCAAGAAACATCCCAAGAAGCACAACGAGTTTCTGGTGCATTACAGCATCTAGTTGGAGTATCGCGCGACTTAATTGCCTCGGTCGAAAGATTCCGTGTAGAAACTGCAGAATCTCGATAATTCCTTTCCTCCTCTCTGTGCCCTCTGCGCCTCTGTGGTAAAGAAAAAAAGATATTTTACCACAGAGACACAGAGTCCACAGAGGTATATACATTATTTATTTTAAAAAATTATGTTACCTGAACAACAGCAGCGTATATTAGGCTATTTTATAGAAGAGGCGAGAGACCATTTAAATACGATTGAGCAAGGTTTGCTGAATTTACAGGAAACTTTAAACGACCAGGAAATGATTAACGAGGTGTTTCGGGCTGCTCATTCTATAAAAGGTGGCGCCGCAATGTTATCTTTAAATAGTATTCAGCGAACTGCACACCGTTTAGAAGATTGCTTTAAGGTTTTAAAAGAAAATCCAATTATTGTTGACCAAAAGTTAGAGTCTTTATTTCTTGGTGTTTCTGATACTCTCAAAGCTTTACTCGAACATTTAAGCGGCCCGTTTGGACTTTCTGAAGAAGCAGCAGCTAACTTGATGAGTGAAGCAGAACCCGTCTTTGGATGGTTGAATGAACATTTAGAGTCACTCTTGGGTACACAAAATGGTACCACCATTAAAGTCAGCACCCTGGAACCCCATAGTAATGACGTAATTCATTACGTCTCCCCGGAACACGTCTCCCCGGAACACGTCTCCCAGGACTCCTCCCCAACA
>ERZ1066120.319-NODE-319-length-47629-cov-14.349182_pt1 | contig 47629 bp, 33 predicted proteins | sample MGYA00382767_ERZ1066120 | MGnify/ENA primary metagenome ERZ1066120 (study PRJEB33369, sample SAMEA5778350) | biofilm metagenome | biome: Industrial cooling water; feature: Water cooling tower basin; material: Biofilm | place: United Arab Emirates | collected...
CTGATAACTGGTCACTGATAACTGGTCACTGATAACTGGTCATTGATAATAGATCGTTGTTTCATTTATTTGTTAAATTTATTTGCTTTTTGTAAAAAACTATTGCAACCTATGAATTAGGAGGAGAGATTTGAGCATTTTTTTACCACTTTGTCAAAAATCTCTAGTGCAGACATGACGTACACAACCGAATCAGCTTTTTCTTTTGCTTCCAATCCTCTTAATTCTAGTTTTCAGTTGGCTGATGCCGTGCCTGCTACCATTTCTCTGGTGAAGCGCCTCAGCGCTGACGACCAATTAGCACTGCTATGGTACGCTTACACGGAGATGGGTCGTTCTATCACTCCTGCGGCTCCTGGCGCTGCACGATTGCAGCTTGCAGAAGGTTTGCTCAATTCTTTCAAGCAAATGTCTCACGCTCAGCAGTTAGAGGCAATGCGCGACTTAGTAGAGCGGAAAAATACTCCGATAGGTCGCAGCTATGGTATTTTGAGCAATAACACTAAATTAGCTTTTTGGTATGAGTTATCAGAGCTAATGGTTCAAAGTTTCGTCGTTCCCATGCCTCCAGGCTACCAGCCTTCTCGCGATATCAATGAGACTCTTGCGACGATTAAACAACTCGATTTCGGTCAACAAATCACTGTTTTGCGGAGTATTGTGGCTGACATGGGTGTCGATCCTTTGGCAGATTAGTTACTTTTTCTCAGTCATTTGTTATTTAGACATGACTTACAAATGACTCATGACGGATAACGGACAAGCTACAAAATCTTTCTCTAGGGGCAGGTTTTGACCTGCTCCTATGTGCGATCGTGAGCATTGAGAATAGGCTGTTTTTGTCGGAGGTGGGTTAATGGATCGTATAGAAACATCAACGCGATCGCAGCAGGATACAATACGGCAAATAGTAGGAATTACAGAATTTACAATTGTTCGTTATTTTGACACTTTAAATACAGAAAATTATCAAGCTTGTGCAGATTTATTCGCTACAGATGGCGTGATGTATCCTCCTTTTGAAGAAGGAATTGTGGGACGAGAGGCGATCGCTTCCTTCTTACAGCAGGAAGCTAAGGATATGAAGTTGGAACCAGAGCGAGGAATTTCTCAGGTTGTGGAAAACGGCGATTTGGAGGTGCAAGTCGTGGGGAAAGTGCAAACCCCTCTGTTTGGCGTGAATGTCTCTTGGTTCTTTTTACTCAATTTTCAGCAAGAAATTGCCGCTACCAAAATTAAACTCTTAGCCTCACCACAGGAGTTGTTGAGTTTGAAGTGTTAGAAAGCGATCGGTCTTAGCGTAGTTTAAGCAAACACTTTCTGAAAAGATTTTGCCAGCAGATGGCGACCCATTGCGATATCTTTAGGACTGCATTGCCAGTCTGGGTGAGCAGTCACGAGTAGGCTTTCTAAAGTTTCGCAATCGAATAAATGCCATACAGCAGCGCCGTTCACTTGTGCTGAGATGGCATAACAGTTAGAACTGATACAGTATATAGTACAAGTGCTAGCTGCCCGCACTACAGTCATTTGTTCTCCTGCTTGCAAGGCTCTAAATTGACGAATCGCTTGCTTGAACTCGTCAAAAGAAGAGACTGTTAACCCTGGAATCGCTGTTATCGTGCTGCTATCTCCATTGACAGCAATCCAGTAGTGACGGCTGGGATCGATTGCCTCTAACCAGGGTAGTTCATCATCAAGACAGTAGCGTGGAGATAAAGCAAACAACTGTGTCATAGGTATGTCTGGGTTCTGAATCTTAATGCCCGAGTTTGATCTTGCTATGCAACTCTATTACCCTACTATTAGATATTTAGTACCGATTTATAAACCAAAATTAACAAAATTTATAGTAATACTCGATATAAGTTGAACTTTTGTAAGGTTAGAGAGTCGAGAGAAACTGACAGGTACAGGTTGGTTGCATCAGAAAAGGTGAGTCATCATTACCAAAAACCAGAAAATCGAGCATGAAACCAAGGGTGTCATCAGAACGAAGGGGAGGGGGAGAATTTACCACCAATTGCTGTTTCCAATCACTATTCGCTTTCTCATTTGCCCCTTTTATCCTTATCATCTATCTATAAGCAGATGTTTGGCGCTGAATTTGATTAATCATGGATTCATCTTTTCCAACACGGGGACAATTAGAACGCACTCTATCGCAACGCATTCAAGCACTGTATCGCACTCAGTTAGAGCATCGACCCAGCCAAGTTTTTTGTCAAATGTTTGATGAAAAAATTGCAATTATTCTAGAAGATGCAGTAACTCAGCCAGAACAATTGCTGGTGGAAAGCGGTAAAGAAGAATTGGGCGAACAAGTTAGAGAGGAATTAGATCAAGCACTACAACCCCAACTAAAAGACTTAATTGAGGAAATTGTTGGTGTAGAAGTATTAGATATTCTCAGTAATACTAAAATTGAAACAGGTCGGACTGCTACAATAGCAATTCTAGCTAGTCCACCTTCTGTCCGCAATTCCTGATTGTCAGAAGTTGTTAATTGGTAATTGCTAATTGGTAGCTGCTAATTGTTCTTTCAATTGCGAACTGACGATTACCCATTACCCATTACCCATTACCCATTCCATCAAAAGCATATTTCCGAATTACTGTTTCTAATTGGACAATATCGTAAGGTTTGATCGCGCATTCTACGCAGCCTGCTGCAATGAAACTTTCTTTATCTTCAGTTCTTGCCATTGCCGTTACAGCAATAATTGGAATCTTCTGAGTTTGAGGGTCTTGTTTGAGAGTTCGCGTCACATCTATTCCGCTAATATCTGGCAGCATCATATCTAATAGAATCAAGCTAGGACGATAGCTTTTTGCCTTCAAAATTGCACTCTCTCCATCAACCGCAGTAATATAGTCACACTCGGCGATCGCCAAAATTTGGGCGAGTAACTGCAAGTTATCATCGTTATCATCTACAGCTAAGACAAGTGGTTGGAAAAAATCTGCCTCTGGAGGGAAACTAGAATGGGTTTGCATGTCCATAATGTGTTTGGGGTTAGTCGTAGAAGTAAAAAAGCTTTTGCTGCCTGAAACGACAACAAAGGGGTTGCTTCTACGACGAGGCATTCCCCCAAGCGGCGATTGCGATCGGCGCTGGCGATGAATTGGCTCGTACTGGCTGCTCTAGGTTGCTTGTCTTCGTACTGAGTGCGAAGAGCGGTAGCAAGCTAGCAACAGCAAGCAACAACGTTGAGTTTTACTGAAAATTGTAATTTTTGACACATATATCAAAAATTACGAGAACTGACAATATTAGGCTCGATTAAAGCTATAAATTGTCATAAATGAAAATGTACCATCAAATTTCTCCATTTTAGCAAGAAAGCGCAAGATATAGAAGGCGATCGCGTATCATAGCTAACTAAGGTCAAAGTATAGCAATACACAGCCTGAAATTTGGCATTTTCACTGTCTTTTGAGCAAATAAAACGACAAATCTGCCCGTACTCTTGCTGGAATCCCATAGCGATCGCAAGTAAGTTGTAAGGCTGGTACTTGCAACAATTTGTACTGTTTCTTTTTCGACTTCCTGCTTTTTACTTTCTCTTAAAAGCAGATATACATCTCAAGGCTGATTAACGCGATCGCTTATACTGATAAATTTTAGGAAAATTTACTCATTCATTTTTGCTGCTGGCACGATATGGCAGAATCATTATCTCCCACGTTAGAGCAGCTACAACAAGAGTTAGTACAGCAAGTTATAGAACTTTACCGTACTCATCTCGGACACGAGCTGCTACAGGTTTCTTGTAATATTGTTGATAAAACAATAACAATATTGGCAGAAGACTCTATTACTCGATTAGAACAGTTTTTAGGGGACAACCAACAAATAGATCTTGCTTTACAAGTTAGATCTAACTTGCTCAAATCCTTAGAACCACACCTGCAATCTTTAATTGAACGGGCGATCGGCGTACCTGTGGTGGATGTAATTTGCAATAGTACATTTGAGACGGGTCGTACTAGCATTGTGGCTCTTTCAGCTACCATTCCCAAAGTTTTAGATTTAGACACTGGAAAGCGGGTCAAACAACGGCTAAAGTCGGACTCAAATTCAGATAGCGACAAATAATAGCTTCTAAATCGTCTATCATGTACGGCTTGCTAATATAAGCGCTACACCCTACCGCGAGTAAGTTTTCTCGATCTTCTGCTCGTGCTAATGCCGTGACTGCAATGACAGGAACGTTCTGCGTTTGAGGGTCTTGCTTGAGCAGCCGGGTAACTTCCATACCGCAAATGTCCGGTAGTAGTATGTCCAGCAATATCAGGTCGGGGTGTCGCTGCTGGGCGATGTTAATTGTGGATTGTCCATCCTTTGCCGTGACGATCTCGCAATTTAGCGGGTAAACAACTTCAGTCAGCAGCTCTAAATTATCTGCATCATCATCCACAGCCAAAATCAGGGGTTGACGCATTTGCGATGGGTAATCCTTCTGAGCTAGGAGTTCCAAAACCATCCTCCGGTGTGGAAAGTTGCCAAGTGAGAAACAAAATTTATTTATAGAGGATAAAAGGCACTCCCCAAGCGGCAATCTGGCGCTTGTAATGGACTGGCTCAACTACTTTTTGTTAGATGTTGCTTTGGGTTAAGACTTAACTCTTCTAAACAAAAAGGGCAGAATTGAGTCAACTGAAGTTAGTATGACTGATGCAATTCTAGCTCACCTCATCCCGAAAGATGAATTTTCCATAAACTTAAATGAACAATGTTGTATCAATTGTTACAACACTCGACATTTGTAGAATTACAGTAACCAAGCTAAATTGGTACGAACTTCTACAAAATGTTACTTAAATTTAAGCTTTTTTTTAGAATAGACAATTCTTCAAGATATGGCAAGGTTTGAAGTTACCGATCGCCTATTTATACTATTCTATCATTCAAAAAATGTATTTATTTATACATTCATTTGAGCGATCGCGGCGGTAGAGAAGTAATTTTCTAGCAAAAATAGGAATATGTAGGGGCAAAAGAGGACTGAACAGAGCTAAGACTGATAACTGGTCACTGTTTACCCTTACCCCTCATTTTGGAGGTTTGAGTATGACGATCGCAACAATTAATCCGGCAACTGGGGAAACGATCGAAACTTTTACAGCTTTAAGCGAGGCAGAAATTGATCCGAAATTGGAGTTGGCACAACAGGCATTCGAGCAATATCGAAGAGTGCCGATGTCACAGAAATCTGAATGGATGAATGCCGCAGCAAAGATTTTGGAACGGGACAAAGAGAAATTTGGCAAATTGATGACCCTAGAAATGGGTAAGACTGTCAAAAGCGCGATCGCAGAAGTAGAAAAGTGCGCTCTGGTCTGTCGTTACTATGCCGATCGCGCCGCTGAATTTTTAGCTGAGGTATCAGTAGGAACAGATGCCAGTCAAAGTTTCGTCCGCTATCAACCATTGGGAATCGTACTAGCGGTGATGCCGTGGAATTTTCCCTTCTGGCAAGTCTTTCGCTTCGCCGCACCAGCTTTAATGGCGGGTAATGTCGGTCTGCTCAAACACGCTTCTAACGTACCGCAGTGCGCCCTGGCAATTGAAGAGATCGTTAAAGAGGCAGGATTTCCCACAGGAGTCTTCCAGACTTTACTAGTAGGGTCGCAACAGGTAGCGGCAATTATTGCCGATCCACGAGTCAAAGCTGCCACTTTGACAGGTAGCGAACCAGCGGGAGCGAGTTTAGCAGCAGCGGCGGGCAAACAAATTAAGAAAACAGTGCTGGAATTGGGAGGCAGCGATCCATTTATTGTTATGCCGAGTGCGGACATCGAAGCAGCAGCTAGTACGGCTGTAGCTGCCAGAATGCTATGTAACGGTCAATCTTGTATTGCGGCAAAAAGATTTATTGTTGCCGAGGCGATCGCCGAGCGGTTTGAAAAACTTTTGGTAGAGAAGTTTGCTGCACTCAAAGTTGGCGATCCAATGTTACCAGATACAGATGTCGGACCCCTAGCTACTCCAAGTATGCTAGAAGATATAGACCGCCAAGTGCAGGAGTGCGTCAAGGTGGGGGCAAAAGTTTTAATTGGAGGTCAGCCGCCAGCGGAACGAGCGGGGAATTTTTACTTGCCTACGATTGTCAGTGAAATTCCGGTAGATGCGGCGATCGCCCAAGAAGAATTTTTTGGTCCGGTAGCTCTCCTATTTCGAGTGGCAGATCTAGACGCAGCGATTCAACTCGCCAATGCTACTCCGTTCGGACTGGGAGCGAGTATTTGGACGCAAGATGAAACAGAAGGAAACAGAGCGATCGCGGAAATTGAAGCTGGATCGGTGTTTATCAACGGTATGGTCAAATCAGACCCCAGGCTACCTTTTGGTGGCATCAAACACTCTGGATATGGTAGAGAACTTAGCATTCAGGGCATACATGAGTTCGTGAATGTTAAAACTGTGTGGATAAAGTAAGAGGGGTTAGGAGTTAGGAGTGAGGGGTTAGGGATAAGAGGCAAGAGGTAAGAAGCATGAGTTAGTTTTAACTTTCAACTTTTGACTTTTCCCGGCTCCCGACTCCCACTCTCCCACTCCCGACTCCCAAATCTAGGAGAAAGGTAGATGAATACGGCAGAACTGTTAGTGCAATGTTTGGAAAACGAAGGCGTGGAATACGTGTTTGGTTTACCAGGGGAAGAGAACCTACACGTTTTGGAGGCATTGAAGAAATCTTCCATTCAATTCATTACGACCCGTCACGAACAGGGCGCAGCGTTCATGGCGGATGTCTACGGACGCTTGACAGGCAAAGCTGGTGTATGCCTCTCTACCTTAGGTCCAGGGGCAACGAATTTGATGACGGGGGTAGCGGATGCGAATCTAGATGGTGCGCCACTGGTAGCAATTACCGGACAGGTGGGGACAGATCGGATGCATATAGAATCTCACCAGTACCTCGATTTGGTGGCTATGTTCGCACCCGTGACGAAGTGGAGCGCCCAGATCGTTCGCCCCAGTATTACACCAGAGTTAGTTCGCAGGGCATTTAAGCGATCGCAAAGTGAAAAACCTGGTGCGGTGCATATTGATGTACCGGAAAACATCGCGGCGATGCCAGCGGCGGGTATGCCCCTGAGTAAGACTGGTTTAGAGAAAACTTATGCTTCATTTCACAGTATCGCCGAAGCAGCCGCTGCAATTACTAAAGCTCATAATCCCTTGATTTTAGTCGGAAATGGGGCAATTCGAGCCAATGCTAGTGAAGCAGTCACGGATTTTGCTACGCGCTTGAATATCCCCGTTATCAATACTTTTATGGGTAAAGGCGTAATTCCCTACACCCATCCTTTAGCCTTGTGGGCAGTGGGATTGCAATTGCGAGATTTCATCAACTGTGCTTTTGATAATACAGATTTAGTCATTTCCATTGGCTATGACTTAATCGAGTATTCGCCCAAACGCTGGAATCCTGAAGGCAAGATCCCCATCGTCCATGTAGGAGCAAATCCAGCTGAAATCGATAGTAGCTACATTCCCTTAGCGGAAGTCGTGGGGGATATTTCTGATTCTTTAAATGAAATTTTGCAACGCGCCGATCGCAGTGGCAAGCCCAATCCTTACGCCTTGGAACTGCAAGCAGATATTCGCGCTGACTACGAACGCTATGCTAGCGATCCTGGTTATCCCATCAAGCCGCAAAAATTAATTTACGACCTGCGACAGGTGATGGGTCCGGAAGATATTTTAATTTCTGACGTAGGGGCGCATAAGATGTGGATTGCCCGCAATTATCATTGCGATCGCCCTAATACGTGTTTGATCTCTAATGGGTTTGCGGCGATGGGAATTGCCATCCCCGGCGCGATCGCAGCTAAGCTAGTCTACCCCGATCGCAAAGTGATTGCCGCTACTGGTGACGGTGGTTTCATGATGAATTGCCAGGAGTTGGAAACAGCCTTACGTGTGGGACACCCGTTTGTCACCCTAATTTTTAATGATGGGGGCTATGGTTTAATCGAATGGAAGCAGCAAAATCAATTCGGCGAATCAGCCTACGTCCACTTTGGTAATCCCGATTTTGTCAAATTAGCTGAAAGTATGGGATTAAAAGGCTATCGTGTAGAATCGGCAACTGATTTGATTCCCATGCTCAAGGCTGCTCTAGCTGATGACGTACCAGCCGTAATCGATTGCCCTGTAGACTACCGAGAAAACCTGCGATTGACACAAAAATCTGGGGATCTTAGCTGTAAGCTATGGGAATAATTCGAGCTTAAATAGAGAATTTTAGATTTTTGTGTGGGATGGGCATCTTGTCCGTCCCTTTAATTTTGGCATTTTTTGTTATGAGTACAATGCTCCGATCTATGGCGATCGCGACGGGAGAGTCAAACGACTACTGTCAAATTTGACTATATGTATTTTTTATCACAAATAATTGAACGTACTTTCAATCAAAATATGAACCGAGCTAAAACTCACAGGCTTAGCATCAGCAAGTCGATGAATCGCTCTGCCTACTTTGATTGAGTGAGTTTGTTTCAAGAAGCGTGAATGTGAGGAGCAAGTGAACAAGCAGAAAATATTTGCCGCGCTCGGCGGTTGGAGTCGCTCTAGGCGGCTGGCGATCGCAATGACTCTAGGGCTAATACTATTATTTAGTACGATTTTAGTATCAGTTCCCGTCATCGCTGCCGGACGGACGCAAAAAATTCTTTCAACTCCCGCTAACGTCATTTGGGGAGAATTATTTAAACCAGATAGCAAGCCCATCGCCCGCGTCAAATCCGGCGATCGCGTGGTTATGGAGACGATATCTCACGAAGGTATCCTCCCAGACCAAGGAGATACCATCCAGTTTTTTGCCCAGGGTGGCATTCCCAAAAATCCTAAAAGTACGATTTCTCGGCAACAGATTTTATCAGACCAGTTACAAACGAAAGCCAAAGTGAAAAAGACTGGTCCCGGTCCCCACGTTATCACCGGACCAATCTACGTAGAGGGCGCAGTACCAGGCGATGTGTTGGAGATTAGGACTGTAGCGATCGATTACCGATCGCCCTACGGTGCAATTTCCAATCGTCACAGCAAGGGGGCATTACCTGGGGAGTATCCTGAAAATAATGCTCCAATCTACTCCAAGGTTATTGCTATAGATGCCAAGCGGGAGGTGGGTATTTTTCAACCTGCTAACAACCTACGAGCAATTGAGATCCCGTTGAAACCTTTTATCGGATTGATGGGGGTAGTGCCTGCCAATCCGGCTGATGCAGCGAATTCTGTACCGCCAGGGAACTATGGTGGTAATTTGGACATCAAACTTCTAGGACGTGGTTCGAGCTTGTATTTGCCCGTACAGGTTCCCGGCGCGCTATTTTACGCTGGCGATCCCCATTGCGCTCAAGCAAATGGCGAAGTTGCTTTGACGGCGATCGAATGTTCTTTAACTCCCACGTTTGAGTTTATCTTGCATAAAGATATGAAGTTAACAACCCCAATGGGTGAAACGAAGGATGCTTGGATTGCTGTCGGATTGGATAAAGATCTGGATGAAGCCATGAAGAAATCTGTCAGAGAATACTTGCAAATCGCTAATGAGAAATATGGAATGACAAAACAAGATGCCTTGATGCTAGGTAGTGCGGCAATTGATTTTGATGTTTCTCAGGTAGTAGACATTGTGAAAGGAATTCACGGGACAATTCCCAAGCAGTTGTTTCCTACCAAGTAATTCAGTTAAATCGAATTTGTAGGGACGTACATCTGTATGTCCCTACAGCTCATCTACATATAATTACTAATTACAAAATACGAATTACAAATTACAATTCACGAATTACACACAGTTATAGTTCGCAAATACTCTATGCATAATTCTCATTCTCATAATGGTATCCACGGCTGCGCTTGTCATACACTCAGCAACTACGATCGCAAAATCAAATTATTGTGGACGGCGCTCATCGCGATCGCCAGTTTTGCGGCAATTGAGTTTGGTGTTGGCTATTGGAGTCATAGCTTAGCTTTACAAGCTGAATCCGGTCATTTGCTTTCAGATAGCTTTGCCTTGGGTTTATCACTCCTAGCAGCTTGGTTCGTGCAGCGACAGACTACTAGAGGAGAAAATTTTGCCCCTGGACGTATCGAAGCTATCGCCGCCATACTCAATGCCTTAGGATTGGTAGCGATCGCCGTTTGGATCGCACTTGAAGCCGTCGGTCGCCTCCAGTCTCCACCAACAGAAATACTCAGTTTACCCATGTTAGTAACTGCAGGAGTAGGTTTGGGAGTCAACGGGTTTAATGTCTTTTTACTGCATGATAGCAGCCATCACGATCTCAACGTCCGAGGTGCTTTTCTTCATATTTTGGCAGACTTAATTAGTTCGGTCGGCGTAATTGTAGCAGCGATCGCAATCTGGCTCATGCATTGGTTATGGGCAGATGGCGCAGTTGGCTTATTTGTATCGAGTTTGATATTTACTAGCGCTATTCCTTTAATTATTCAAAGTCTCAATTCAATTCGTAACCAAGTAAGTATTGAGTAGCTAATAGCGCGTGACTACCAATTATTTAAATACCCTATATTTCATCTTCCTCACAAATGGTTAACTCCGTCGGTTGGCAGCGTTTGATAACAATCGCAATTCCTTGTGCGCCCTCACCATCAAGGTCTTCAACGTAGCCTGGATAGGCGGCTTTGGCTTCGTCGTGGGTTTGGAAAGGTCCAAAATAGTAAGTGCAGCGAGGCTTTGTGGTGATGATCTCTACCCACCAATCAGTCTCCTGCTCCACCTTACGCCCAATAAATATCTGTTTGATTCGATCTATTAATCCCATACTGAATAAATATTGTAACTGCTTCAATTGCGTGCGATTTCTATCGCAAGAAGGAAATGATTCTAAAGATTTTCTAAATATTAGATCGAGCGCGATCGAAAATACAAAAAAAATGCGGCTGCTGTACTAGATAACAACAGATTTTTTTCATCGTGTCACTACAAAATGCCATTTTTAATTGTTCAAATTCTAGCGTCAAAATTTAAATAAACAACGATTAATATAATCCATAATTTACAACTTGTTAATGTAGGAGCTGCAATTAGGTGGTTATTGGAAGGTGAGTCGCGAGCAGTGAGCGGTGATGAGCAGGGTGTGGGGGACTCCCCAGGAGCAACTGGCGTTGTAGGGTGTAATGAAGGTTAGATATAACTCCTGTCTTCTGATAACTGATACATGAAAATTGCTACTTGGAACGTGAACTCGGTTCGTACCCGCCTAGAGCAGGTGATAGATTGGCTAAAACAAAATTCAGTAGATGTCCTGTGTTTGCAAGAAACTAAGGTAGTAGATGCAGAATTTCCGCGATCGCCCTTTGAGCAACTAGGTTACTATGTATACACCTCTGGGCAAAAGTCCTATAACGGTGTTGCTATCTTCAGCCAGCAGCCATTACAAAATGTTATGACTGGGTTCGCACCACTGTTGGCAGGCAGCGAGAGCGTACAATCCGAGGTGCTGGCAATTCTAGACGAACAAAAGCGAGTGATTGCAGGTACGCTCGATCGCATCCGTATCGTCAATCTTTACGTACCCAATGGTGCGGCAGTGGGCAGCGAAAAATACGAATATAAATTAGGCTGGTTGAAAGTACTGCGGGAATACCTGCGATCGCAATTGCTCGTTTCCCCGGCGATGTGCGTCTGCGGTGACTTTAACATTGCTCCCGACGATCGAGATCTGCACGATCCAGATAAGCTTACAGGTCAGATTATGGCATCAGAACTAGAACGCCAAGCCTTGCAGGAGATTTTAGCATTGGGGCTTGCCGATGCCTTTCGCAAATTTATTGCAGAAGGCGGACACTATAGTTGGTGGGACTACCGTACTGCCGCATTCCGTCGCAATTTGGGCTGGCGGATCGACCATCTTTACCTATCGCCAGAATTGTACCAGCAGGCGATCGCTTGTTGGATCGATCTTGCACCGCGTAAGCTAGCCAAGCCTAGCGACCACACACCAGTTATTGTTGAACTTTAGAGATATGAGATTCAGCTTTTTATCTTCTCGATCCTCGCTAGCAACAAGAAAAACAAAGTCCCCCTTTTTAAGAGGGGCTGGGGGGATCTTAATTGCGATCGCTTTGAATTTACCAACAATTGCCCAACAACCACCCGCAGCCGACATCCGCGACGCATGGAAGCCAGTTTACCAACAATTGCCCAATCTTCCGCTAGAAAATAAATACGTTAGTAGAGAGTCAGGAAAAGTTAATCCAGATAGCACTCTAGTCAACCGCTTAATTGAGTATCACGTTTACGTCAAAGGTCGAGCACCCAACTACCGCTTAGATTGGAAATTAACCCTAGCCGATTATTTAGGGGCAAACGAACTCATCCAAGACAGCACCTATCCAGGGGCAAAAACCTTACGTCAAAATCCTCTAGAAGGCGATCGCGCTGCAATTAACCGCCTCAATCGCCAACAGCGAGATGCTTTGGTACAAAGTCTAGTCAATGTTTTTAGCTCCAACGCCTCCACATCCCCAACCACCGAATCTCCATCTCAACCAGCTACTACACCTGCTAGACAACAAACTCCGACTTTTTCTCAGCCAAAGCCAGGAGATGCCGACTTGTTGAAAGGAATTAGTGAGTAGTGGTAATTGATGGTGAGTAGTGCGTGGTGCGTGACAAGAGATCGCTAGTCACTAGTCACTGATAACTGATTACCGATCTCCCCTTGACACGGGTAACGTAACATCATAGTCTAGCAAGAGTTAATGAAAATTGTTAGCAACTATTTTCTATGGGTTCTGATAATACTGCGATCCAGCAGCGAGAGAAAGAAGCGCGATCGCTGAAGGCTCTTTTGGCTTGTAGCTTGGTTGGTTCCATAGCTTTGCACGTCGGTCTGCTGTATACAGGTATTGACCGACTCTTATGGCAAAGAAAATTTACCCAACCGCCGAAACCCATTGAAGTTGTCGTCGTCGATCCTCCTAAAAAACCGGAGGTCAAAAAGCCAGAACCTAAACCGGAACCACCAAAACCAAAACCGCAGCCACGACGGGTACAACAGCCTAGAGTCAGGCAGCCTCAACGAGTAGTACGCCAGTCACCCCCTCCAAGAGTCTTTAGGGCTACGCCCAAGCCCGTGCCTCGTGCTGCTACTCCACCGCCAAAAGCTGTTACGCCAAAGCCCGCACCTGCCCCAGCCCCAGCACCAACTCCCGATCCGCAATTGAGAAGCCAGTTATCAGGTATTAGGGATGCAAGGGCAGAACGAGCAAAAGTATTAACTGGTACGGGTAATCCTCAAGCACCAGCTGTAGCTCCCAGCCCCAGTACGGGTACTGGTAGAACTCCTGTCGCAACAGGACCGAGAACTGTCAGACAGCGTAGTGGAACGGGTGATTCTGAAGGTTCCAACACTCTAAGTTGTCGCCGCTGTCCTGAGCCTAGATATCCAGCCAGTGCTAGAAGGCGGGGAGTGGAAGGCACTCCTAAAGTTGCTTTCTATGTAGATCGAGACGGGAATGTTAGCAACCCGCAGTTAGTACAGTCTAGTGGTGATGCAGACCTGGATGCGGCAGCGCTCAAGCAGGTAACTCGTTGGAAGTATAACGATCTCAAGAGGGGAAGGCGCGTCGTGCTGAGAGTTCGCTTCGTCCTCAACTAAGATCGGCGCTGATGTTGCATTGAAACTCGATCGCAAATGCGATCGAGTTTTGATTTTTAAATTTCCAAATTCTGAAGTTTGTATAAAAACGAACTTGTTTTTTTTATAGTTATGAAATACTTAAAATTTAATGCTATTAGTTTGCATTAATAATGATAAAATTTCCTAGTTGATGATAGATTTATAACTCAGTAATTCAGAATGCAGCTCGCACCCGAACTGTATTGAATTACTGCGGCTTTGCGTGAGGAAATATTGTGAATAGAATGCATTTTGTCAGTTGTGTGGGGCTGGCTGGAATTGTTGTGGCTCATGTGGCGCAGCCAGTAAGAGCTGATGTAGTCAAGGTAACTGCTGTAGAAATTCAGCCGACAGCATCAGGAGCAGAAATTGTATTAAAAACAACGGCTGACGAGTCACCACAGATTTTTATATCTAGTTTTGGCAAAACTTTTGTTGCTAATGTTGTCAATACTCAATTACAGATTTTAGATAGAAACAATCTGCGACAAATCAACCCTGTCAAGGGGATTGCGGCAGTGACAGTTAGCGAAACTGGAGCCAATAGTCTGCGTATTGTTGTGACGGGTGAAACAGAGTTACCGAAAGTACGGGTACAACAAAGCGAGAATGGTCTGGTTTTGAGTGCAACCACATCTACAACAACTGCAACTCAACCGCCACCAGCAACGGCAACTCCTCCAGCAGCAGAAACTCCAGGAACAACGGCTCAACCGCCGCAACCGGATACTCCGAATGCAGCACAAGCAGTAACACCAGCAGAAGGGGAAGAACTGGAAGTTGTGGTCTCAGCCACTCGGACAGAAGAACAAATTGAGGACGTACCTCGTAGCGTTACGGTGATTAACCGCGAACAAATTGAGCAACAGACGGCGAATAGTAGAGATTTGGGTGAGATCCTGAGCAAACTCGTTCCTGGTCTCACACCACCCAGACAACAGTACTATGCCCCAACATTGCGAGGGCGCAATCCTTTGGTCTTGATTGACGGTGTTCCTGTGAGTAGTAACTTTACTACAGGCTTTGGTAGAGACTTAAGAACGATCGATCCAGGGGCAATCGAACGAATAGAAGTGGTGCGAGGTCCTTCTGCCATCTATGGAGAGGGGGCAAGTGGCGGGGTGATTAACTTCATTACTCGCAGACCGCAAGAAGAATTTACTTCTATTACAGAAATCGGAACTAATTTTTCTACCACGCACCCATCAGATAGCTTCGGATACAACTTTCAGCAGGGAATTTCTGGTACTGAGGACAACGTTGACTATATTCTCAATTTTGGTTTGGCAACCTCTGGCGATTGGTTTGATGCCGAGGGCGATCGCATCCCCATTTTTGACTACGGTGCGAGCAACAGTACTACTATCAATGCTTTAGGGAAAGTCGGGATCGATCTAACTGACGAGCAACGCTTGCAATTTACATTTAATCGTTTCAACGATACGCAGAGCTACAGAGCTGTTCCAGACCCAAGTACGAGCGACATCCCAGGCACTCAGAAAGCGCGCGCCCTGAATGTTGGCGAATTAGAGTTTATTGATACTTCAGGACCTGGTAACTTCAGTACTCTTGCCAATTTACAATACAGCCACCAAAACTTGTTTGGTTCTCAAGTCAATCTGCAAGCTTACTACAGAGATACCCTGAGTCGCGGTGCGTTTTACGATCTTCGTCCCTTCGATCCAGAAGACCCTTTTCCAATTGGGCGTAGCGTCCAAGACTCAAAACGGTTTGGCAGTAGATTGCAAATTGAAACTCCTTTATTTAAAACTGCCAGTTTACTTTGGGGAGCAGACTACTCGAACGAAGATATTTCTGAAACATACGATGATTTTGACGTAGAGGAATTCGATCGCAGTGGCAGACGAGTGTTGCAAAAAATTGGCGATCGCACTGTCTCGCCAGAGTTCAATGTGGAAAGCTTAGGGCTGTTTGCCCAAGTGAAATGGGATATTAGCGAGCAATTCATCTTTAACGGTGGCTTACGTCAGCAGTGGTTTGGGGTTAACGTTCCCAGCTACATCAACGATCGTGGCGATGCAATTGAAGGTGGCGATCGCAATGTTGACGGCACGGTATTTAATTCTGGAATAGTTTTCAAAGCAACAGAAGAATTGAGCTTATTTGCTAACTTTGCCCAAGGCTTTTCAATACCAGATATTGCGCGAATTTTACGCCGACCTCCAGAAAACTTTAATTTCGGTAGAGATGTAGAAATCAGCGAGCCGATTAAGGTAGATGCTTATGAAATTGGTATTCGCGGCGCGTGGCAGAACGTCCAGGCATTTCTAGCCGCCTTTTATACTGAGTCGGAACTAGGTGGTACTATCGTCTTTGACGATCCGTCTGAATCCGGTCGTTTAGTTCGTTCCCCCCGTCGCGATTATGGCGTAGAAGCGGCAATTGATTGGCAACTAAGCAAAAATTGGCAACTCGGCAGTTCTTTGACCTATGTCGAAGCCGAGGACGATATCGATGGTGATGGCGAGTATCAAGCGATTACCAGTTTTGATATTTCTCCGGTAAAGTTTACGGCTTACGTCGAGCATCAAACCACACCAGGATGGACAAATCGGCTGCAATTACTAGCAGTAGGCGATCGCACTCGCGCTTTTGACGACGGAGTTGACGAGATTCCCGTAGATGGCTACCTAGTAGTGGACTACATCAGCAGCATTCAAGTGGGACCGGGAACCCTGGAAATTGGGATTGAAAATCTGTTCAACAATCAATATTCCACTACCACATCGCAGTATATTGGCAGTTTTGATGATACAGCTAACTTTGCTGCGCGTGGTAGAACCTTGAGTTTTGGCTATCGGGTGATTTGGTAACAACACTAGTTGGGGAAATGCGATCGCTTTTTCCAATTCTTTTCAAATTCAGTGTGAGAAATTTTTCATGAAGTTGCAGATCTATTCTTTATTGCTCGTTGTTAGTACCACAGTCGCGATCGCTCCACCAATATACGCGACTGCGGCAGAGTCGATCCCTCCTGCTTCGCCGTCCCCTGAAGCTGCGGGGGGACTACAGGGTGGTGCTTTGGTAGCACAGAGTAGCAATGTCCAAGTTACCAATGTAGAACTGCAACAAACAGATAAAGGACTGGCGGTGATTTTAGAAACAGCAGCAGGCGAATTATTGCAAGTTTTTCCCGCTGGTTTCGGTAAAACCTTTGTTGCCAATATTCCCAACGCACAGTTAGCAGAAGGTAAAACTTTCCGTCAAGAAAACCCTGCAGCGGGAATTGCAGCGATCGCGGTGACACAGCAGGGAACGAATAATATTCGAGTGACAGTGACAGGAACGAGGGATTTACCAAAAATTGTCACAACTAGCAGCGATCGCGCCCTCACTCTCACTCTACCAGGTGCGTTAGCGCCTACAGCCCAACAACCCACACCTCCAGCACCAGCAGCAAAACCACCTGCAAGCGAAACTAATCCAGAAGTAACTACACCGCAATCAGAAGTTCCTCCTACACAAGGTGAAGCCCAACCACCGACAACCACTGAAGGGGAAGAACAAGAAATAGTCGTCACTGGAGAACAAGAAACCGGATATAGCGTACCCAATGCGACGACTGCGACTAAAACTGATACACCCCTACGTGATATTCCGCAGTCAATCCAAGTTATTCCCAGGCAAGTGCTAGAAGATCGCCAGATAGTTCGTTTTTCTGAGTTGGCTGATAACGTCAGTGGCGTCCAACCACAATCAGGTTATGGCGGTATATCCTCCCAAGGTTATTATCTTCGCGGTTTCCCTTTAGAATTTGAAGCATACCGCAATGGTTTTCGAGATTTTGGCTTCATTAGTCCGCGTGATGTTGCTAATGTTGAGCGAGTAGAGTTTCTCAAAGGTCCAGCATCAGTACTTTATGGTGGCAGCTTTGGTTTTAGCGGACTCGTCAATACTGTGACGAAACAACCGCAGGCTGAGCCCTTCTATAGATTGAATGGCACAGTTGGCAATTATGACTTTTACCGCTCCACGTTAGATTTCACAGAATCCCTGACGGAAGATAAATCGTTACTTTATCGCTTGAATGTTGCTTATGAAAATGCTGATAGCTTCCGCGATTTTAATGAAAGCGAAAGTATCTTTATTGCCCCTGCGTTGACTTGGCGAATTGGTTCGCGTACTACTCTCACTACTGAATTTGAGTATCAGAATTACGAATATGTCTTCGATCGCGGCTTGCTTCCTTCTGAAGAATTTTTAGATCTACCCATCAGTAGATTTTTGGGAGAGCCAGACGTTAATGATGCTGACTTTAGATCGTTTTACGGCACTTATAACTTTGAACATAAATTTAGCGATAATTGGAAATTTAGACAGGGATTTAACGTAGTTGATATTAAGGGTAATACTGAATATGTCACTACTAGCAATTTCGAGCAACCCTTTTTAGAGGAAGATGGTCGGACACTACCACGTGGCGCACAACGGTCAGATGAAAGTTCAGAAAATTACACGCTACAGAATGAATTTTTTGGCAAGTTTAATACAGGCTCTCTCCGTCATAATGTGTTGTTAGGAGTAGAGCTAGCTCGTTATAGATTTGCTTATGATTTTGAAGACGCGGCTATTGCTCCTCTTGATATCTTCGATCCGGTTTATGGTGCTGAACCCGAACCATATATTCCAACTTCCGGTGAAGAATATGGTGCAGACACTGTTGGTATTTACGTACAAGACCTGATTGAAATTTCACCTAATCTCAAATTCCTAGCTGGAGGTCGCTTTGATTCAATCGATTCTTTCTACAAAGACACCTTGACTGATTCTTTTAACTTCGAGCAATCGGATTCTGAATTTTCGCCACGACTTGGTATTATTTACCAACCTAGCAAATCTACTTCTGTCTATGCCAGTTGGACGAATTCTTTTAATCCCGAATTTTTCAGCCGCAATCGAACGGGACAACCTTTTGAGCCAAGCAAAGGCGAACAGTTTGAAATTGGAATTAAGCAGGGATTTCTTGACGATCGCCTATCCGCCACACTAGCACTTTATCAACTGACCAAGAAAAATGTTTTAACTCAAGATCCCACAGATCCTGATTTCAGTATCCAAACAGGAGAACAAAAAAGTCGTGGTGTTGAAATAGATATTGCTGGCGAAATATTACCAGGATGGAAAGTTATTGCTACCTATGCTTATACAGATGCCTTTGTCAGCGAGGATAACACGATTCCAGAAGGAGACAAATTACAGGGAGTGCCAGAACATGGCGCAAGTCTATGGACGACTTATGAAATCCAAAGCGGCAATTTACAAGGTTTAGGATTTGGTGCAGGGATATATTACGCAAGCGATCGCGAAGTTCAATTACCCAACAGCATTGAACTGCCATCTTATCTACGTGCTGATGCCAGTATTTTCTATCGTCGCAATAACTGGCGAGCTGCTCTCAACTTCAAAAACATTTTTGATACTGAATATTACGCAACTCAAGGCTTCTATATTACTCCTCAAGCACCATTCACTATTTTGGGAACATTTTCTGTAGACTTCTAAATAAATATGACGATCACACACTCTCTCACAGATTTTTGGAATCTATTTGCATCCGAATCAAAAACTCAAACGATCGACGAATTTGAGTCTATTTCCCAATATCCTTCGCAACTTGGCAGAGGATACCTGCACGATATGGAACTCGGTACGGGGATATGGTTGCAAATTATGGATGAGGTGCTGCGTGACGATTTAGTTGTCAAATTACCCGTTCGCGAACATCCTATAGAATCACTCTTTCAGATTTCAGGTGGTTCCAGTGTAAATGATGCTGACATCAAAGCCGGACAACATCAGCTGTTTGGTAGTGGTATTGCAGCAGCAGACACGGGACAAAACGCAGGATTAGAACGACGTTTAGAAGTTAACATTCATATGGAACCTGACGTACTAAAAAACTTTTTTGCCGATCCGTCAGGCGAGTTACCTGCCGAGTTGCAATTTCTAATTAAAGATAACGACTGGCAAACTGTGTTTGCTCCCACCGCCATAACACCTGTAATGCAAATAACATTACAGCAAATATTGCATTGTCCTTATGAAGGAATAACGAAAAGGATATATCTTCAAGGTAAAGTGTTTGAATTGCTGGCTCTACAGTTAGAACCTTTCCTGAAAAAAAATAAACCAAAAAACGATCGCGATCGCCTTAAACCTAAAGACATCGATCGCATCCACTACGCCAAAGAGATTTTACTCGCGCGTTTAGAAAACCCACCTTCTTTAATCGAATTGGCAAGGGCAGTAGGATTAAATGACTATAAGCTCAAAATTGGATTTCACCAAGTCTTCGGTACAACTGTTTTTGGTTACTTACATAATTACCGCTTAGAGCGATCGCGCCAACTGCTCGAAGTAGGAGATTTAACAGTCACAGAAGTAACGCGAGCCATCGGATTTGCCAATCGCAGCTATTTTGCTACTGCTTTTAAGCGTAAGTTTGGTGTCAATCCTAATGATTATCGGCGGCAACAGCGAGGACAACTTGCATAAAGATCCGTCTAGCGTTCGCAAAAGATCCGTCTAGAAATCCTTTTCGATACTGAAATACCCTATTATCCTAAATTGCCTTGCTACTGAGAATTTTTCTTACTAGGTGTGCTTCCAAGCTTATGAGTAGCTTGGGTAAATTTGTCTGTTTAAACGCGATTGCTCGTTCTGGAAAATTTGGCGTGAGGAAGTTGGCATGAAACCGCAGTTGGTCTATTCTTTGTTACTTATTATTACTACTACAGCAGCGATCGCTCCACCAGTAGGCGCGATTGAGTCAGAGATCTCGATCCCCCCAACTCCCCTTAAAAAGGGGGGCAATTTACTTTCCCCTACTCCCTTGAATCAGGGGAAAACTGTACTTTCTCCTATCTTCCTCAATCGGGAGAAAGCCACACTCTCTTCTACCCCCCTTTTGAAGGGGGGAGCCACAGGTGGGGGGATCTGGGGATTTTTGGCACAACAGAGTAGCATTACCCAAGTGACAAATGTACAACTGCAACAAACAGATAAAGGACTGGCAGTTATTTTAGAAACACTAGACGGTGAATCATTACGAGCTATCCCTGTTAGTTTTGGTAAAACCTTTGTCGCCAACATTCCCAACGCACAGCTAGCACAAGGTAAAACTTTTCGTCAAGAGAACCCCGCAGCGGGAATTGCGTCTATTGCTGTTACCCAGCAGGGAACGAATAATATCCGCGTCACGGTGACGGGAATTCAAGATTTACCCCAGGTAGAAGTAGGAAGGAGCGATCGCGCCCTCACTCTCACTCTACCAGGTGCGTTAGCGCCTACAGCCCAACAACCCACACCTCCAGCACCAGCACCAACAACTGAAACCCAAACAACACCAGAAGTAACACCACCAGCAGATGAGACGACTCCCCCAGATGGCTTACAACCGCCAGCAGCCACAGCTGAAGGAGACGAGGAAGTTGAAATTGTCGTTACAGGAGAAGGAGAAACTAGATATAGCGTTCCCGACGCATCGACTGCAACTAAAACCGATACACCTCTACGCGACATTCCCCAGTCAATTCAAGTCATTCCTCGCCAGCTAATAGAAGATCGCAACATCACCCGTGTAGGAGAAGCACTGCAAAATGTACCTGGTGTCTTTAGTTTAGAAGGTGGTTATGAAGGTTATGCCGATTACTATCAAATTCGCGGTTTTGATACGAGTCGGGGTAGCATTTTTAGAGATGGCATCGCTACTGACGTTTGGGACACTTCAGAAACCGTAAATTTAGAACGGATTGAAGTATTAAAGGGTCCGGCTTCCGTACTATTCGGTCAAGGTTCTCCAGGGGGAATTGTTAACTTAGTCACCAAGAAACCCTTGGCAGAGCCTTACTATTCAATTTCTGGTACGATTGGCTCGTTTGATACCTATCGTGGCGAACTAGATTTTTCTGGTCCACTCAACGATAGCAAAACAGTTAGGTATCGCCTCACGATGGCGTATGAAAATAACGACAGCTTTATCGACTTTGTAGAAGGAGAACGGTTTTTTATTGCACCAGTCATTACTTGGGATATTGGTTCTAGAACTTCCTTAACTGTTGATGCTTCCTACTCTACCGATTCACGCACTCCCTATTATGGTATTCCCGCAGTAGGGGGAAGAATCGCCGATGTTCCCCGCAGTCGTTACTATGGTGAACCCTTTGCTGAATACAGTCGTGATGGATTTGAATTAGGTGCAGTCCTCAGACATGGATTTAGCGATAATTGGTCGGTTACAGGTGCTTTTCGTTACATTAATTACTCCCCAGAACGATACGCAGTCTTTTTTAACTCCCCAGATGGAGATACAGGAGAAATGACTCGCGAACAATACTTCTCAGATGGAAATTATCAAAGATATATTGGCAATATAGATGTAGTTGGTGAGTTTAAAACTGGTTCAATTCAACATAAGCTACTGCTGGGTACAGAATATCGGCAATACATTGAAGATCCCAGATTCCAATTTGGAGAATATCCATCAATTAATCTTTTCGATCCTGTTTACGTCAACAGACGTTTTGACAAAGCTCCTACCTTCTTTCGAGACGACTATGATGTAACTTGGGCTTTTTATATTCAAGACCAAATTGAACTACTGCCGAATCTAAAGTTTTTAGCAGGGGTGCGCTACGATAATTACAAGCAGAATCGTACCACACAAGATCTAGGCGAACCCAGAATCGATTTTGAGCAAACTGATACTGCTTGGAGTCCAAGAGTAGGAATTGTCTATCAACCCATCGAACCAATATCGTTGTATTTTTCCTACAGCGAGTCTTTTGTCCCCAATTTTGGTGACACTCTCGATCGAGCTGACGAGCCATTCGCTCCAGAAAAGGGAAGACAATTTGAAGTAGGTGTAAAAGCCGATTTAAATCCCAATCTAAACGCAACTCTGGCATTATTTGATATCAGAAAACAGAACGTTCTCACTACCGATCCGATTAATCCCAATTTTTCTATCCAAACTGGGGAACAAACTAGCAAGGGAATTGAGTTAGGTGTCGCAGGTGAAATCTTGCCTGGTTGGGATATTTATGCTTCTTATACCTATCTCGATGCTTACATCAGTGAAGACAATACCTATGAAGTTGGCAACCGCTTAGCTAACGTACCAGAAAGTAACATTGGTTTGTGGACGAAGTATGAAATACAGAAAGGTGGGTTGAGGGGATTAGGATTTGGCTTGGGTTTATACTATGTTGGCGATCGCTTTGGAGATGTAGATAATACAGTAGAACTTCCTTCGTATTTCCGTACCGATTTGGCTTTCTTTTACGAACGCGATAATTGGAAAGCTCAAATTAATTTTAAGAATTTATTTGACATTGATTATGATGCTGGTACTGATGGAGGTACATCTATTACTCCTGGTGCGCCATTCGCAGTTTCAGGCACGCTTTCTGTAGAATTCTGATCGGAGTATTTATCGTGCGATCGTGCCATTTTTCTCAATCCTACAACAAATTCTTTATTGCCTCCCTTTTCAAGGGGGGTTGGGGGGATCTTTCTTATATGTAGCTATTGTAGGAATAATGATATTTTCACAACCTGCGTGGGCTGAAAACAAAAAAGATGACTGCGATCGCAATGCCACTCATCTTACCAACTGGGAGCTTGTCAATTCTTTTCATGCTGCCTATGTGACTTGGGATACTATGGAAAATTGTCCCGGCAAGAAGCGATCGCATCCACGCCAAACAAGTAGAGAGTTTGACTTTGAAGATTACTCTTTAAATGATTTTTATCTATTACAAGTTGAGTGGAGTGAGGAATTTAAAACCAGAGCTGTACAGCATGAAATGACGTTTGGAATAGAACTCAATAAAATTCCCTTTGTGTTACCTGCTAACATTACAGACCCTCAAGCAGACAACCAATTTAGTAGAATTAGTTCTGTAAAAATTCCGCCACCCTTTTCTCTAGCTGATTTTACTAGCAAACAAAACTCGTTATCTTTATACATTGAAAATGAAATTAATATAGGCAAGAGACTCAGTATATTTTTTGAAGGCGATTTAGACTTAGTAATCAACGACACTACAGATCTACCCAATTTACCTAATATTAGTCAACAAAACTACATAGCATTTAACCCTGAACTAGAGATTTCCTATCAAGTGAGTGACTCAATTTCAGTATATACTAATTTAAGTTACTCCTCTCTCCCAATTCCTAGAACGTCTAGTAAATTATTAAATCCAGAAATTGAAAATGGGTTAGAACTAGGTATCGAGACAGAATTTTTGAACGAGCAGTTTACTGCTACTCTTTATTTGTATGACGGTGTTCAGCGAAACGTAATGCTAACAAATGCCAGCTATCCTGAATTGGAAATTTTGGTAGAAAAACAAAAAAGTCAAGATGTCGGCTTAGAAATAGTCGGTGAAATTACACCTGGATGGAATGCGATCGTCTATTATGCTTACACAAAAGCACGTATTGCCAGATCGTCACAATTTCCCATCGATTCTCGAGTTCCAGACATTGCTAGTCACAGTGGCGGTTTCTGGACGACTTACGAAATTCAGGCTGGTGCCTTACAAGGGTTAGGTTTTGGAGCTGGTGTGCGGTACGTTGGCGCTCGCCCAGGTAATATTGAGAATAGTTTTAAATTACCGAGTTACTGGCAGACGGATCTAGCAGTCTTCTACCAGCGCGAAAACTGGAAAGCCGCACTCAGTATTGAAAACCTATTTGATGTAGATTATTTCAACGGCACGCCTCTGACTATTTTAGGTACGGTTTGGGTAGAATTTTAAAACAAACTACTTGAGATTTATTATGAATAAGAGTAAACTCTAGAACGAGTAAGTGAAAAGCTAGCTCAGTTGTCAGACAGATTGTTTGAGCGTACTCACCATATCGGAGCAATCGCCACTGCAAACCAAAGTTGCAGTAAACATTTTTTCAATCCAAAATCTACTATGAAAACTAAAATACTTCGCAGTATCGCATTTAGCTTGCATCGATACATTGGGCTAGCTGTGGGGCTAATTTTGATTATTATTGGTGTAACAGGTAGCTTTTTAGTTTTTCAGAAAGAATTCGACCAATATTTATTACAGCGCCAATTTGGGCAAATAACCCCACAACCGCAGCGCGTTGCAATTGAATCTGTTGTCAATACTGTAAAAGCAGCTTATCGCGATCGCCCCGAACTTAAACTAGCTTCTATTGATACTCTGCCCCACAACCCTACTTACAGAGTGCGGTTGAGAACGGAGAACGACAAAACAACTGATGTTTATGTCAATCCTTATACAGGTAAAATTTTAGGCGATCGCAACTGGGACAATACTTTCATCGGCATTGTATTTCAACTACATTACGCGCTTCTAGCAGGTGACATTGGGATCAAAATTGTTGGAATCGTTGCCTTTTTACTTCTGGTTCTCAGTCTTACAGGTATTTTTTTGTGGTCTGGTTGGCGCAAACTGATAAGTGGTTTCAAAATTAAATGGCAAGCACACCCCAAACGAGTCAACTACGACGTTCACAAAGTTGCAGGTATCGTTACTGCTGTATTTTTGGGATTGACTGCTTTCACGGGTTTCTGTTGGAATTTTTACGATTACGCTGTACCAGCAATCTACGCCCTTACCTTCACACCACATTCTCCCGATCCAGTATCTCAAATTGTTGCCGGTCAATCAGCTTTGGGAATAACAGAAATTTTGAAAACTGCAGATGCGGCTTTACCTAATGCAGAGACTACCTTTATCAATCTACCAAGGAAACCAGAAGACGCATTCACCATCTATAAAAAACATCCTCAAGAGTCGAACGAATATGGCGACAGTAGCGTTTATCTCGACCAATATAGCGGCAAAATCTTGAAACTTATAGATGGACAAAACTTACCTTTACCAGAGAAAGTACTCGGTTCTTTTGTACCTCTGCACTACGGCACGTTTTGGGGATTACCCAGCCGAATTCTCTACGTGTTAGTCGGACTTGCACCCCTGATTTTGTTCGTTACTGGCTTTGTCATGTGGCGCTACCGCTATCGAAGTAAAAAAAATGCCAATCGAATAGATGCAGTGAAAGAACCAGCACAACGGCTTTAAAGTTGACTGTGCCAGTCAAAGCTTGCAGCAGCACAAAGAGGCACTGCATTGTCTCTGTTCTGAGCCTCCAATCCTTGCCACTGCCAGCATTTTACCTTCCAGTCACGTCCTTCAACCGCCACAGATGCAACGTAGTCGGGAGCTGGGATAAAAGATTGAAGCAACCATCGCTCTGCGGCAGAGCGATCGCCGTTTATACTGAATAGTCTGGCGGGTCGATCTGGCAATAATGAAACATCAACTTGGTTCAAAGGAAGCGCTAATCCATCTCCAAGTGCCTTGAGGATAGCTTCTTTACAAGTCCAACCGTGGAAAAAGGCTGCTAGCTGCTGGATAGAAGGAAGTGCGAGAAAAGTCGCGCGTTCTCTGGCTGAAAAGAATTGGGTAACTATTTGGTCTAATCCAGGTATATGACGGATGTATTCTAAGTCAATTCCAATTTGGCGATCGCGAGTAAAAGCATACAAAGCTAAGTCTTGGGAATGAGATAAATTAAAATGCAGTAAGTCGGACGTTTTCAATGCTGGTTTGCCATGACTGCCATAACAAAACTGTAATTGGTGTGGTTCGAGATCTAAATAGTAACCGAGAAGATTTCTGAGTATACCGCGACCGATAATAAAACGGTTTCTGTCTGCTTCAAAATGAAAGCGATTTGCTCTATCTAATTCATCGCTAGACAGAGTTTTAACTAACTCCTGCAAACATAATGAATTTTCACCGAGGCTAGCACGCCATATATGGATCTCGTTGTGTGGCAACACTAAGCTTTCAGATAGAGAGATCTGCATTTTCCTCGCTAAAACTTAAAAACTCCAAACTCGGAATTATTTTGATATTGTATCGAAAACTATATGCTGCTCTTGTAACAATTTTGCTGCCATTTGACTATCAACTGGTTTCGAGAAGAGGTATCCTTGTCCGCTGCCGCAATTTAGCGCTTTTAGCTGAGCTAAATGTTTTAATGTTTCTACTCCCTCAGCTACCACATCCATACCCAAATTAGCCGCAAGAGTGACAATAGTACGTACAATCTCAAATTGTTCGCTATCTATATCAATTTTATTAATAAAAGAGCGATCTATTTTTAAAGTATGAGTGGGAAAGCGATATAAGTAGGCTAACGATGAGTACCCTGTACCAAAGTCATCAATCGAAAGCTGAATTCCCAAAGACTGCAACTGAAATAGCATTGTAGTGGCTATTTCCGCGTTATCCATAATCACGCTTTCAGTAATTTCCAACTTTAAACTGTTGGCAGGGACTTCTGTTTCCCACAGAATTTGAGTAATTTCTTCTACTAAGTTAGTTTGAGTAAACTGCTTGGCAGAAAGATTGATGCTCATGACTAATGATTGATACTCAGGAAATTGTATCTTCCAAGCACTCAACTGACGGCACGCTTCTCGCAGTACCCACCAACCAATCGGAACGATCAATCCCGTCTCCTCTGCTAATGGAATAAATTCGGCAGGTGAAACTAAACCTCGCTGTGGATGTTGCCAGCGAATCAGTGCTTCAAAACCTGTAATTTCGCCCGTTTTAAGTGAAACAATAGGTTGATAGTATAATTGAAATTCTTGTCTTTCTAATCCGCGTCGCAGGTCGGTTTCTAATTGTAAGAGCGCGGCGGCTCGCGTGTGCATGGTGGTATTGAATACTTCGTAGCGAGCTTTACCTGTAGCTTTAGCACGATACATAGCTATATCTGCATCGCGGAGTAAATCTTCTGGACGTTCGTAATTAAAAGTACTGAGAGTGATGCCGATACTAGCACTAGTAAAAACTTCGTTACCACTGAGATTGAAAGATCTCGTTAGTTCTTCTTGCAGCCGATTGGCAATATTAGTAGCTACATTTTCATCTTTAATATCTTCTAATAGAATTGTAAACTCATCGCCGCCTAAGCGAGCAACAGTATCGCCTACTCGCAAATATTTTTCCAAACGACGGGCGATCGCAATTAGGAGTTGATCGCCTACTGAATGACCTAAACTATCGTTAATTAGCTTAAAGCGATCGAGGTCAAAGAAAAGTACGGCAAATAAATAATTTCTACGCCTTTTTGCGAGAGAGATTGCATGGCTTAACCTATCCATGAATAAAACTCTGTTAGGCAAACCAGTTAATGCATCATGTAGGGCATCATGGAGTAACTGTTCTTCCGTGACTTTGCGCTTTGTGATATCAGATTGCGTTCCTACGATGCGATACGCTTCTCCTGAAGCATCCCGTATGATAATACCTCGGCTAAGCATCCAACGATAAGTTTTCCCTTTGCATAAAATCCGGTATTCGCTCTCAAACTTAGAATTTAACTCGGATAGATGATTGAGCATTTCCATTTTGATGCGCTCTACATCCCCAGGATGAATGCGACTAAACCACTCATCTAAAGAGTTCATCTCATTATCTGGATAGTCCAGCATTGATTTCCATCGCGAAGAAAAGTAAATGGCATTAGTTTTTAAATTCCAATCCCAAATGCCATCGTTAGTAGCCTGCATAGCAAGAACGTAGCGTTCTTCACTCTCTCGCAGTATTGCCTCTCTTTGCTGACGAGCAGTCAAATCGATTTCAATAAAAACTGCAGCACTCTCTTGGGTAGATTTTTGCGCCACAATTAGTAAGTTACGAGTACTAGTATTAGTTTGAATCTCAATTTCTTTATAAATACTTTGCTCTGATTGTAAAAAAAAATCTTGAATAAACTCAATAAAATGACAATTTGAATTATAAAAACTAATAGGTTGCCCAATCAAATCTTCGGTACGCAAGCTTTGAGTAAAATGCTGGTTGACTGCAAGAATCTTTAATTCAGAGTTAATCCAGTAGGCGGGTAGGGCTATGAGATCGAAAACGCTCCGTTCCTGTATTTTGTCTTGCTGCTTAGATTGTTTAATTGCTTGCAATCCAATATGTCGAGATTGGAAAGCCCAACAAGTAAGTAGAACTTCAATTCCAGCTAAAATAGATAGCAAGCCGAGCGCAATCGCCTGACTACTAGCACTATAGCGACTAACTAACAGAGTATAGAGTATGCAGCCAAAAGTCACAAAATTGCACGTCAGCAATAGTACGATCGCAGCTTGTAGGGCTACGAGTTTCCTAGATATATTCGCAGTACTAGCCGGATGAGACGGCAATTTCAATTGAGTGTCAAAGTTAGTATAAGAACAATGACAGTTAGGATCTATATTGTCAGGTAAGAACTGGTTTAACTCTAAATTCTCCATGATATTCTATAAAATGTAGCTATTCAATCTCAGCTCGATACATCGTCCTAAGCAATTCTGTCAGACAGACAAAGTAGTTTTAGAATTTTCATAGTTAATATAATTTGACATAAACCAGATTCAGAGTGTAATAGTAAACATCCTGAAAATTTAATTTAAGGTTACTGAGGCGCTATGCTCTAATGGAATTTTTCCTCTTAGATTTTCAGCTAAAGTAAGTAGGAATTCGGTATTTAATCGCAACTTATCGCATTAAAGCTAGAGCTTATGGGATTCTTCGTTTTAGGCTCAGTATTTTCTCTGGTATTTTTCCTCAATCGGCTACACTGACTAATGGAGCGATCGCTATTTAGGATAACTAAGTACCTAATCTTACATTTATCTGAAGCAATTTTGGGCGATAGATTTATCAAATTGTTTTTTTTACTGAATACTATTAGTATAAAATAGTACTTAATATATGTGGTGCTGCTCAGTACTGACTGCTGAATTTAAGTAAATTCAGGGAATCTACAGATGTTATATATTTTTCAGTTAACAACAACTGTAAAATTACTCGATCTAATACTTTAAAAACCAATCTTCAATTAAATAATTGAGTTTAATAAATTTTTAATAAAGTACTTGGCATTTGGCGATCGCTAGTGAAATAGTGAAAATAACCAACAGAGTTACTTGCGACTGCACCAAGTGAGTTAATTCTGTCAATCCACTAACTCTGATGGCGAATAGTTGCTAAACCATCAGCGATTTCAGCTTAAAAAAAACGTATAAACAAATAAACAAAACGCTAGAGACAAAAGCAGATGGTTCCAGTTAACTTTAAGAAAATAGCAACAAAAAAAGAAGTAGTTGCCCTGCTTGAGTATTTAAACCAGGAAACAGGTATAGCCATTCAAATTTACGATGCTGATAGCAAAAGAATAGTAGGTACAGGTAGCGAAAATTCAACACATAGGTATCCAATCGAGTTTGCCGATCGCATTATTGGCTGGATTGCTGGAAGTGAAAAAGCTGTTGCTGTCGTTAACCTAATTTCTTACTTAATGAAACAGGAATTTGAGAAAAAAGCGTTGGCAAACGAGTTATTAGAGAAATATCGAGAAATTACTTTGCTCCACGACATTACTACCCAGATTACTGCTAGCTTAGAATTGAAAGAAGTTGCCCAACTGGTAATTGAGGGTGTTGGGAAACTGATTGAAGCTACAGGTGGATCGATTTTACTCCTAAATCAAAAAACTGGAGAGTTAGAATCACTATCATCCATTGGTCAAGCTTTTCCACCTCAAGAATCTTTGAAGTTAGGTGGGGGACTTATTGGTCGGATTGCCCACACAGGTAAAGGCGAGATCGTCAATGATATTGCTGCCGATCCTCGGTTTAGCGAGTATCAAGGACCGATAGGATCACTGATTTGCGTCCCGCTAAAGACGAAAGAACAAATGAATGGAGTGATATTTTTTTGGAGCCAAGAAGGAGATGAGCTGAGTGAGAGAACTCCGATCGTCTACAATTCTGAAGATTTAAAAATCCTGACGATGTTCGCTTTTCACGCAGCAGTAGCGATTGAGAAAGCTCTCCTTTACGAACAAAGCTGCATTTCTGCCACTGTTGCTCAAGCTCAAGCCCAACAGTTACAGCAAGCTTTATATGAATTGCAACATACCCAAGCTCATCTAATTCAGAGTGAGAAAATGTCTAGTTTGGGACAGCTAGTAGCAGGAATTGCCCATGAAATCGACAATCCCGTGAACTTCATTCATGGTAATCTTGCTTACGTAAGTAATTATGCTCAAAATCTATTGAATTTGATCGAACTTTATCAAAAATATCATCCTAGCGATCGCGACCAAATTCAGGAATTAATGGCAAATATCGACTTAGAGTTTCTTTCTGAGGATCTACCAAAAACACTCAATTCGATGAAAGTAGATGTAGGACGCATTCGTAAAATTGCTCTGTCGCTGCGTAACTTCTCTCGTTCTGATGAGTCAGAAATGAAGCCGATAGATATTAATGAAGGAATTGATAGCACTCTACTAATTTTAGATAGCCGCCTTAAGGCAATGAGCAAGCATTCTGGAATTCGGATCGTCAAAGAATACGGTAAGCTCCCCTTAATTGAGTGTTATTCCAGTCAAATTAATCAAGTATTTATGAGCATTCTTGCTAATGCAATCGATGCTGTGGAAAATCAGAGCGAACCTGGAATTATTACTATCCGTACAGAAGTGATGGAAGTTGACAATGGAAGCTTTTCAGCTTTAGAAATGTGGGAGGCAGAAGATAAGCTGTCATCTCGCTCTAGTTCTCTATTCTCTGGTTCTCAAGTTGTTATTCGTATTCAAGATAACGGTTCTGGAATTAGCGAGGCAGTACGCGATCGGATATTCGAGCCTTTCTTTACTACTAAAGCTGCTGGTAATGGTGCTGGTTTAGGCCTTTCCATCAGTCATCAAATTGTTGAGAAACATGGAGGAGTTTTAAAGTGTTTTTCCGAACCAGGCTGTGGAGCTACATTCTGGATTCAAATTCCGATTAAGACAACAATGATGTTGCAACCTATCTTCAATCCGACAAATGGAAATAAAGTATTTAATTCTGAACTATCGCTAGCTGGCATTATCTAAAGGTAACTTATCTATATTTTTTCAAGACTGTCAATTTTATAGTTCTCTGTCTTCAGTCCCGTATCTAAAGTAGTAGGTAAATCAGTGCAGAATCAAACTCAAATCAATTCCATCCATCAGTTAGTCGAGCTTCAAGTATTACAAACTCCCGACGCCGTAGCAGTTATTTTTGAAGACCAACAGCTAACATATCGAGAATTGAATGAAAGAGCAAATCAACTAGCACATTACCTACAAACATTAGGAGTTAAGCCAGAAGTTTTAGTAGGGATTTGCGTCGATCGCTCTTTAGAGATGATCGTCGGGCTTTTGGGGATTCTCAAAGCTGGTGGGGCTTATCTACCTCTTGATATGTCCTATCCTCTAGATCGGCTGCGTTACATGTTAGAAGATACTCAGGCTTCTATTTTGCTAACTCAAAACCATCTTAGAGATCGTCTTCCCAAGTGTAATAGTCATGTGGTTTATCTGGATAGTGACTGGCAGGCACTCGCCCAACATCAAATATCAAATCCTCAAAGCAAACTTACTTTGGACAATTTGGCGTATGTGTTATACACTTCTGGCTCAACTGGCAGACCAAAGGGAGTGGCTATGCCACAGCATCCTCTCGTCAACTTATTGACTTGGCAAATACAAAATTTCAGGCATCCAGTAGCTAGAACTTTACAGTTTACGCCTATTAGCTTTGATGTCTCGTTTCAAGAGATTTTTTCAACTTTATCTTCTGGTGGTACTTTAGTTTTAGTTTCAGAATCAATCCGACGAAATGCTGAAGCACTACTGCATTACCTGAGCGCACAGGCTATTGAGCGTTTATTTCTTCCCTATATTGCACTTCAGCATTTAGCTGAAGTTGCTAAAACTCAAATCAATTTACCGATTTATTTACGAGAAGTAATTACTGCTGGAGAACAGCTAAAGATTACTAACTCAATTGCACATTGGTTTAGTCATCTTAAAGACTGTACGTTAGAAAATCAGTACGGACCTTCTGAAAGCCATGTAGTAACTGCATATAGACTCTCAGGCTCATCTAAAAACTGGTTTCATTTACCACCAATTGGACAGCCTATTGCTAATACCCAAATCTACCTGCTAGATCCAAACTTACGCCGCAAAGAGGATCCGTTCCAACTAGTTGCTACCGGAGAAGTAGGAGAACTAGCAATTGGTGGGATAACTTTAGCACGAGGCTATCTTAACCAACCGGAATTGACAGATAACAAGTTCATTCCTAACCCCTTTAGCAACGAGCCAGAAGCGCGACTCTATAGAACTGGGGATTTAGCACGTTACCGACCAGATGGCACTCTTGAGTATATAGAACGGATTGACGATCAAGTTAAGATTCGCGGTATTCGGATTGAGTTAGGTGAAATTGAGGTTATTCTCAGTCAACATCCGTTAGTCAAGGATGTTGTAGTCGTTGCTCGTGAGGATGCGTCAGATAACAAACGCTTAGTTGCTTACATTGTTATTCAGGACGATCGACTTATTGGAGACAAAGATGAGATAGCTACATATCTTCGCACTTTTGCTCAAGAGCAGCTGCCTAACTGCATGGTTCCATCTGCTTTTATGTTCCTTGATACACTACCACTAACTCCCTCAGGTAAGGTCGATCGCAGAGCACTTCCTACACCTAGTCAAAGTAGACCTGCTTTAAAAGAAGATTTGGTGCTACCTCGGACTCAGATAGAGGAGAGTTTATCAGAAATCTGGTCGCAGGTTCTTAGTATTAAACCGATAGGAGTTTATGACAATTTCTTTGACTTAGGTGGGAATTCTCTACTAGCAATTCAAGTAATATTTAAAGCAAGAGAATTTTTTCAAATAGAGATACCTATTGTTGCTTTATTTGATACCCAGACAATAGCAAGTCTTGCTGAGTTTATCAATGCTGCTATTAGCTCAAAGATGGCAGCAACTAGTGATGATAGCACTATTTCTGATTTGGAGGCGGATGCTACCTTGGCTCCTACTATCAACCTTAGTAATCTACCAATAGAAATTAAGACAGAACCGGATAATATTTTCATTACTGGAGTTACGGGTTTTTTAGGAGCTTTTTTACTCTATGAGCTTTTAGAGCAGACCCAAGCTAACATTTATTGTCTCGTTCAAGCCACCGATACTGAAACAGGTAAACAAAAGATCCAAAGTAATCTTGAGAAATATCTGCTTTGGAACGAAAAAACTAGTTCAAGAATTATTCCAATCACTGGAGATTTGTCAGAGTCGCTTTTGGGAATTTCTGAAGAACAATTTCTGAAATTGGCTCGGAAAATCGATGTTATCTACCACAATGCTGCATACATCAACCTAATCTATCCTTATACTGCTCTTCGAGCAACTAATGTTTTTGGTACTCAAGAGCTTCTAAAACTAGCAACTCAGATCAAGATTAAACCTTTCCACTTTATCTCTACTCTTGATGTATTCCAGACTTCACGAGCATTTGGAACTAATTTGATTACAGAACAGGACGAGCTAAATCCAAGCGAAGCAATTCGCTTTGATGGTTATACCAAGAGCAAGTGGGTATCTGAGAAAATGGTCACAACTGCTCAAATGCGAGGGCTACCTGTCTCTATATACAGACCAGCAATGATTACAGGGCATAGCAAAACAGGTGTGGCAAATGTAAACGATCTGATGAACCGATTAATCAAAGGATTTGTTCAACTTGGATATGCTCCTAGTTTCGATATGATGTTTAACGTAGCTCCAGTTGATTATTTTAGCAAAGGGGCAATATACATATCTAGACAAGAAGAATCTCTGGGGAAAACGTTTAACTTTATTAATCCTCAGCCAGTATCAATGACTCAATTTGTTGAAGCTATTAATGCCTGCGGTTATCCAGTTCAACAAGTTTGCCAAAAACAATGGGAAGATTTACTGAGGGGTAATATAGAGTCATTAGATAGCATAGTGTCTGTGCTAACTTCAAAAGCCTCCGAGAAAGGCTTGAGCTATCTAGAAAAATGCTCAGTAGGAGCAAACTTGACTAGCTGTAAAAATGTTATAAACGGACTTAAAGACACTTCAATTGTTTGTCCACCAATAAATGCTCAGTTACTGAGTACCTACTTTTCTTACTATATCCGAAGTGGTTTTCTTAAAATGCCAGAAATCTGCAATGGTAAACAACCTGTAATGTCTCTAGCTATGTAAGCTTTGGCTCTTCTCAAGAGCTATCTTGAATTGTCCTCATTCGTTTGCTACTTCTTACACTAGATAGAAGCTGCCCCAAGGCAATGTCTTTCTAGCTGAAGGCAGGGTGAGGGCATTTACTTTAGATGCTTTGCTAATTTTGATATGAGTTTATACTCCAAATCTATGCTTTGGGTACTGAGCTGTTCATTTTGAAATTAATCTGGGAACTATAGGTTTGGTTGAGTAAGTTAAATCAAATTTTAATCTCTGTGAAGGGATTGACGTAGGGATATGCTGCTGAATACTGCAAAAAACCCCATTAAGACATCAATTGGTTCCAGGCTATTTACTCATGTACTAGCAAGTGCTTTGATAGGGTTAGCTGGAATGTCATGTTTTTTCTATCAAGCATTAGAAAATCGAGCTAAAGAAGAAATTCAAAGTAATCTCAGCACGCAAGTCAAGTCAATTGAAGGAGAGTTTGCTAAAGCTGAGCAATTGAATCTGAGTTTAGTTGCTACAGTCAAGACCATGCATCGTCTGAACATCAAAGATGCAAATGCATATAAACAAATAGTTTTCGAGCTGTTTCAGCAGCGTTCATCTCTAATGCTGGCTCTTGGTTTTGGTCAAGAGCCTTTCCAACTCCTGCCAGATCATCAATCGTTTTGGCCATACTTTTTTCTAGATCAGAATACTCCCGATCAAGTGGGAAAACCTCTAGCACCACCACATAGTAATATTCGATTTGCGGATGTATGTGAGGTTGACAGCAAATGCCGCGAACAAGAGTTTTACAAATTACCTGTGGTAGTAAAAAAAGCTATTTGGTTAGAGCCATATCAATGGTCTGGAATTACCATGACTACTGCTGGAGCGCCAATATATGATGATAACAACAAGTTAATTGGAGTCACTGGATTAGATATAAATGTGACAGCTCTTAGCGCTCAAATACAAACTCCCAAGAGCTGGAAATCTGGTTATCTAGCGATTTTTAGCGAAAAAGGTAATTTGCTGGCCTATCCACCCGATCCGCAGAAAGCTAAGGCGCTAGCAACTTATCGAGATATCCCTCAGTTAAAGGCAATATGGCAACAAATAGCAACAGGTAAAGCGGGATTAATTCAAGCAGAGGGTCACTACTGGGCATACGAGCGGGTTAAAGGTACAAACTGGCTGATGATTGCATCAGTGCCTCAGTGGGTTGTGCTAGGTCCAGCATTAACTATTACTGTCGGAGGGGCGCTAGGAGCTGCTATTGTACTAGCGTTAGTTGTTGCCTTTTTTATCCGCAGGCTCAACCACCGCTTAAAACACATTATGGCTGAGTGCGATCGCCTAGCAGAGATCGATCTGCAAAGAACGCGCCGACTTAACCAAGTAGCTGAAGTAATCACCAGCGATATGCTCCAACAGCAGTCTGAAGCGGTGAATGCAGATGAGCTTGAAGTTTTAGAGCAAGCTTTTAACAGAATGGCAGCTCAGCTAGAAGCATCGTTTGAGGAGCTAGAACTGCGAGTTCAAGAGCGCACGGCTTATTTAACCGCCGTGATCGATAACTTGGCGGACGGTTTATTAGTTGTGGATTTAAATGGTAAAATTGCCCGCGTTAATCCAGCTTTATTCACACTATTTGGTTTTGAACAGACAGATTTAACTGGTCGCGATTGTCAAGCAGTATTTAATCAAAAAATTGTAGAGCTGGTGATAGAAACTCGAAGGAAACCGAAAAAAGTTTTTGTTGCAGAAATTGAACTATCAGGTGGTTGTACTGGAAAAGCAGTAGCAACTGCAATCGTAAAAGATGCCGATTCTACAGGTAAACGAGATGGAAAAGATCGGTGTATTGGTTCTGTGTTACTGATCCGAGATATCACGTCAGAAAAAGAAGTGGATCAAATGAAAACTGATTTCATTTCCACTGTTTCTCACGAATTAAGAACGCCTCTAACATCAGTGCTTGGTTTTGCCAAAATTATTAAGAAAAAGCTAGAGGAAGTTGTCTTCCCCGTCATTCCAACAGAGGATAAAAAAGTACAGCGTAACGTTAGACAAATAGCAGACAATCTTGACATCATCGTGTCAGAAGGTGGCAGGCTAACTGATTTGATTAATGATGTCTTGGATATTGCCAAGATGGAGGCAGGTAAGATTGAATGGAAGATGGCTCCTTTGCAAATCAATGAAGTACTAGAAAGAGCGATCGCAGCTACCTCTGCTCTCTTTCACCAGAAAAATCTAGAGTTGATTCGAGATATCCAATCCGAGCTGCCGGAGATTATAGGCGATCGCGATCGCCTAATTCAAGTGGTCATAAACCTTATTTCTAACTCTGTTAAGTTTACCGATATTGGCTCAATTACTTGTAGAGTTAAAGCTGACGGAGCTCAAGTTGTTATCAGTATCACTGACACAGGTATAGGTATTGCTGAAGCCGATCTAGATAAGGTATTTGAGAAATTCAAGCAAGTAGGCGATACCCTCACTGATAAACCAAAAGGTACTGGTTTAGGATTGCCTATTTGTAAACAAATTGTCGAGCATCATGGAGGCAATATTTGGGTTGAAAGTACTCTAGGCACGGGTAGTAAATTTTCCTTTACTTTGCCCATCATGTCTGCTAGCAACTTGAAACCAAAAACTTTTGATGTCGATACTCTCGTCAAGCAGTTGCGGGAGCATGTAGTAATGAAATCCCCGAATTCTAGTAATGCTAAGAAAACAATTTTAGTAGTAGATGACGATGCTAATATTCGTCAGTTGTTACGACAGCAGTTAGAGACTGAAGGATATAATATTATTGAAGCGAAAGACGGCATAGAAGCGATCGCCTTTGTGAAAAAATCTGCTCCCGATCTGATTATTCTCGATGTAATGATGCCAGAAATGAGTGGTTTTGATGTGGCGGCTGTACTTAAAAACGATCCAAAAACTATGCATATTCCGATTATTATCCTATCTATTGTAGAAGATAGGGAACGGGGTTATCGATTGGGAATTGAGCGTTATTTAATGAAACCAATTGAGACGGATACATTATTGCATGAAATTGGAACATTAACGACTCAAGGTAATTCCAGTAAAAAAGTTTTAGTGGTTGATGAAGATGTATCTACTGTGAAAACTTTAGCTGAAGTTTTACAAGCTAAGGGCTACAGCGTAGTTGAAGCGATTGATGCTCAAGAATTACGGGAAAAAGCAATGTCGGTTCAACCCTACATGATTATTGCTAACGCTAACTTCTGGGAGCGCTCTGAAGTCATCAAAACTTTGCGATTTGAAAAAGGTTTAGAAAATGTTTTCTTTATCTTACTGGCAGACCGTAAAGATGGCGATCGCTCTGAAGCATTAACTACAAAAAATGAACTTTTACTTCCAGGAAATTTCATCAAAAATGAAAAACTCGTATAAAGTTTTGCACGAACGGGAGAAATGGTAGGTTAGTATGGCTATGCCATAGCACAACACGCGATCGCGTCAAGATTTTTAGCGCAAATTTTGCTAACCGAAGTTTAATTATACGGGTGAAGGTATGGATTTAAAAATCTTAATTGTCGATGACGAACCTCATGTCAGGCTTTTGATGGAGCAAACATTAGAAGAATTGGAAGATGAAGGAGTAGAACTACTGTTTGCGGATAACGGTGAAGTAGCACTGAATATTATCAAGAATGATAGACCTCAGCTCGTATTTTTGGACGTGATGATGCCAAAAATGAATGGTTTCGACGTATGTAATACTGTCAAAAATCAATTGGGTATTTCAGATGTTTACATTATTATGTTGACCGCTAAAGGTCAGGAATTCGACAGACAGAAAAGTATAGAAGTTGGGGCTAACATGTATACAACAAAGCCATTCGATCCTGATGAAATTACTGAGAAAGCTAGAGAAATTCTGGCTTTATAAAGATTTTTGAGTATTTGAATTCTGTTACCAAAAGTAATGGTAGCAAATATTTATACGCGATCGCTGCCTCATACATTGCAACTGGTAGCAAACGACAGTCTCGTAAGATTTTTAAAAGACAAGTCCGCTCGAGTAGAGACTTTTGCGGTAGGATGCTTCTAACTGCAAAAATTGTCCTGAAATGACCTCTACCCCAGCGATCGATCTCAGCCATAATTCTCTCCCAGAAGCTTCAAATACCTGGGCGACGCAATTACTCCAGCAACTACTGGATCGTCAATCTTTGTCTGGCGCACAAGCAGCGCAACTAATGCAGGAATGGCTCAACGAAACTATTCCCCCCGTCTTATCTGGAGCAATATTAGCAGCAATTCAGGCTAAAGGTGTATCATCTGCAGAACTGGCTGGCATGGCTCAAGTTTTACAGTCTCACTCTTCCCAACTCCCGACTTCCGGCTCCCGGCTCCCGACTCCCTTAATCGATACCTGCGGTACGGGTGGAGATGGAGCTGCGACTTTTAATATATCTACTGCGGTTGCCTTTGTAGCAGCAGCGGCGGGAGTGCCAGTAGCTAAACACGGCAATCGTTCTGCTTCTAGTCGAGTCGGTTCTGCGGATGTGTTGGAAGCACTAGGAGTTAATCTCAATGCTGCCGCAGAAAGAATACAAGCAGCTGTGGCAGAAGTAGGCATTACATTTTTATTTGCTCCTGGGTGGCATCCAGCTATGAAGGCTGTTGCGCCGTTACGTAAAACGCTGAAAGTACGGACGGTATTTAATCTATTAGGACCGCTAGTCAACCCTTTGCGCCCAACGGGGCAAGTCATTGGAGTTTGCGAACCGAACCTACCACTGACCATTGCTCAAGCCCTACAGCAGATGGGGACGCAACAAGCTATTGTCCTGCATGGACGGGAAAGATTAGATGAAGCAGGCTTAGGTGATGCTACAGACTTGGCAGTGTTATCTGAGAAACAGGTGCAGCTGACAACTATACATCCGCAGGAACTAGGCTTAGCACCTTTCTCAACAGCAGCACTGCGGGGTGGAGACGTACGGGAAAATGCAGCCATTCTCACAGCCGTATTGCAAGGAAAGGGAACTCAAGCACAGCAAGATGTTGTTGCTTTAAATGCAGCGCTAGCACTGCAAGTAGGAGAAAAGATTCCCTTGGGTGAATATGCTACTGGCATTAGCTTAGCTAGAGAAATTCTACAGAGTGGTGCTGCTTGGGCAAAGCTACAGCAACTCGTACAATTCCTGTAAAGTCAAAAGTATCGTTTTGGTAGGAAGCGATGGTGTTGCCCAAGTATTCCTTAGTTGTTCCGGTATACAACGAAGAAAAAAATATTCTGGAACTCTATCACCGAGTCAGTGCTGTTGGCGAACAATTAGATGGAGCAATAGAACTCATATTTGTTAATGATGGCAGTCGCGATCGCACTTTGCAAATCGTGCGCGACTTACATCAAAATGACCCTCGCGTATCTTACCTCAGTCTTGCTCGCAACTTCGGACATCAAATTGCTGTGACGGCTGGGCTTAACTTTGCTAGAGGTACAGTGGCGATTGTCATGGATGCAGACTTACAAGACCCGCCAGAATTGATTTTAGAGATGATCGCCAAATGGCAAAAGGGTTTTCAAGTTGTTTATGCCCAACGTACCCAACGCCAAAAAGAAAGTTGGTTCAAACGCGGTACGGCGTACATATTTTATCGCCTGCTCCAGCACCTTGCTGATGTAGATATTCCTACCGATACCGGAGATTTCTGCTTGATGGATCGGCAAGTTTTGGATATCCTCAACGCCATGCCAGAACGCAATCGTTACATTCGCGGCTTACGGGCTTGGATTGGTTTTCGTCAGACTTCCGTACAATTCGATCGCCCGCCTCGCTTTGCTGGTAAAGTCAATTACACTTTTGGTAAATCCCTTGCCCTGGCTTTAAATGGGTTGGTATCGTTCTCCAAAGTTCCGCTACGTCTCTCCACTTATGTTGGTTTATTTGCTGCTGCGATCGCCGTTCTCATGGCGCTACTTGTATTGTATTGGCGATTATTTGTACCGCAGTCCCCTTTAACTGGGTACACAATTATTTTGGTAGCAATTTTTTTCCTAGGTGCAGTTCAACTTGTCAGTATTGGCATTTTAGGCGAGTATATCGGGCGGATTTACGAAGAAGTTAAAGGCAGACCGATATACACTCTGGCAGAAGTGGGAGGATTTCCCAGTCACTCGCACCTCAAACAAAAATTAGGGAGTCGGGAGTCAGGAGTCGGGAAGCGGGTGGAGGGCGAGGTTTCCTCGCCATCGGAACCGCGTAGTCGGGAGTCGGGAGTCGGCGGTGGTTACTAATAACTGGTTACTGGTCACTGATTACTGTAATTTCCCTGCGGTGCGTAGAATTTGTCCCGCTAAAATTGCTGCACCAAAGCCGTTGTCTATATTGACAACTCCTACCCCCGCCGCACAAGAATTGAGCATTGTCAAGAGGGGGGCTAAGCCGCCGAAACTCGCACCATAGCCAATGCTGGTAGGAACCGCAATGACGGGACAATCAGCTAATCCTGCGACTACGCTGGGTAAAGCCCCTTCCATACCCGCTACGACAATCAATACAGATGCCTCCGCGATGACGTGGCGGTTGTCTAGCAAGCGATGAATGCCAGCAACACCCACATCCCACAAGCGGAGGGTGCGAAAACCCGATAGTTCGGCAGTTACAGCTGCTTCCTCGGCTACGGGTAGATCGGCAGTACCTGCCGAGAGGATGCCGATATTACCAGAATACTGCAGTTCGATCCGCGCTGGGGCGATCGCCGCAATCTTTGCCATCGGATAGTAACGCAGCCCCTCTACCTTCTCTTCTAAGTGTTCTGCTACATCGGGTTCGATGCGCGTCGCCATCACCACTGAATTGCGCTGGCGCATCGCTGTCATAATTTGTACGATTTGGTCGGGGGTTTTGCCTTGACCCCAAATTACTTCTGGAAATCCAGTTCTCAGCTGGCGATGATGGTCTATGCGGGCAAATTCACCAACTGGTTCGTAGGTAAGATGTTTTAATTTATCTAAGGCAACGGTTGGACTGACTTTACCATCTGCCACAGATTGTAAGAGCGATCGCAATGCTTCGGGTTGAGTCATTTGAGGGAGTATGGAGTCGGGAGTCGGGAGTCGGGAAGACAAGGGAGATAAGGAGGATCGGAAAGTAGTTTATTTTAACTTTTGACTTTTAGCTTTTGACTTTTGACTTCCTTCAGCCCCTATTCTGTCACTTTCAATTCGTATTTGTTCCATAAAGTAGCAGCTTGGGAGCCGAGGGCGGTGTATTTTACTCCTTGGATGCGATCGCGAATCGCTGCTATGGATAAGGGGTTGACTAGGTAAATAAAGGGTAAGTATTCTTGGGTAAGGCGTTGGGTTTCCTGGTAGATTTGTTTGCGCTTGTTTTCGTCTAATTCCTGCGCCCCGCGAATGTAAAGCCGACCGATTTCGGCTTCCCAGTCTGCAACTTCTCTACCTGTAAGTGGTTCTTGTCCTGGCTGGGGTTTGAAGTTAAATGAATGTAAACCTCCGTCGGGCAACCACACGTTAGCCTTATCATGAGGTTCTAAGCCACCAGAAACAAAGCCTAGCAGATGACATTCCCAATCGAGGGTACTGTTGAGTTTATCTACTAAAATATTAAAGTTGATCGGATTGTAATCGACTTGAATACCAATTTTACTTAAGTCTTGTCTGATTTGCGCCCCCATTGCCACGCGAGTTTTATTCTCGGTATTAGTAATTAACGAAAAACGCACGCGATTTCCATCTGCATCTAATAACTGTTTTCTAGAATTATATTTAAATCCGGTATTCAATAGTAATTTTTTGGCTTTTTCGGGATTGTATTCATAAACCTTTAATCCCTGTTCTGGAGAGAGATAAAAAGGGTTTTGCGGTTCAATTGGTGAATTTTGAACTGTTCCTACGCCACGAAAGACATTATTTAACATTCTCTCGCGGTCAATTGCATAAGCGACGGCTTGGCGAAAAGCTAAATTATTAAACCAACGAGATTTTGTCGGATCGACAACCGGATTACCGTTTTTTCTGATTCCTTTGTTGAGATTGAAAGAAATAAATGTTTGGCTAAATCTTGAACCTCCATTATAAACGGTAAATCTCCCCCGTTCTTCTTCTTGTTTGAGTAGGGAAAAGTCTTCAGGAGTGACTTCAATGGTATCTAGCCCTCTGGAACGAAATTGGAGAGTGGTTGTGTCGGTTGATTCAATAATTTGCCAAACGATTCTCTCTACATAAGGTAACCGATCTCCTTGACTATCTTTGCGCCAATAATAAGGATTGCGGCGAAATACGACTCGTTGACCAGGAGTAAAACTTTCTATTTTATAAGCACCATTGACAATAATTTTTGCTGGATCGGTATCAGTACCCCAAGTGGAGATAAATAGAGGATTTCCCTTAGTATCTTTGGATGTAATCGATTTAGCTAAAGCGTGTTTTGGTAAAATTCCTACAGAATTAGTTGATGCTCCCGTAGTTGTATTGAGAAATGGGGCAAATGGAGTAGAAAAGATAAATTCAACTTGGCGATCGCTAATTTTCTTAATTTGAGGAAATTCAGCTTTCTCACCAATTTTCAGTCCATCTTTCCAATCGGTAGGAATTTGCGGATTAAAGATGATATCTTGATAAGTAAATATTACGTCGTCTGCTGTTAAAGGTACGCCATCAGACCAGCGTAAATTTTCGCGCAAGGTAAAGGTAATCCGTTTTTTGTCTTCAGAAATTTGCCAAGATTCAGCTAAGGCTGGTTCAATTTCTCCAGTATCTCCGTTGAGTGTTGTTAGTCCTTCAGTAGTGAATAAAAATACGTGAGGATATTCTTGATTGAGGGCATAATTAAATGTTTTAGGGTCTCTTAAGGTACTCGTTACCCACTGTGAAACTTGCGCTGCTGAGCTTTTAAACTCTGTAGGATTGCAACCTGTAAGTGCGATCTGGCAGGTACAAAATAGAATTAATATAAGGAAAATAATTCGCGATCGCATTTTGTAAATTTATTAATATTAATTATTTCTATTCTTTTGCTTCTTTCAATTCGTGAATATTCCAAAGCGTTCCACCTAATGCAGAAAATTTTACACCTTCAATGCGATCGCGAATTGCTGCTAAAGCTAAAGGATTGATTAAATGAATAAAAGGCAGATACTCTTGAGCTAAACGTTGAGTTTCTGCATAAATTTCTTTACGTTTTATTTCATCAAGTTCTCTTGCACCCTCAATGTAAAGACGACCGATTTCTGCTTCCCAGTCTGCAACTTCTCGTCCTTCAATTGGGGGTTGTCCTGGTTGAGGTTTCTGGTTAAAAGGGTGAAAACCACCGTCAGGCAACCATATATTTGCTCCACTATGCGGCTCAACACCACCAGTAATTAAACCAAAATAAGATTCCCATTCTAGGGTATTAGTAATTTTATCTACCATAACGGCAAAGTCAATTGGATTAAAATCAACTTGAATGCCAATTTTACTTAAATCTTGCTTAATCTGCGAACCAATAGCATCAACAGTTCTATTACCTGCTTGGCTGATTAAAGTAAAGCGGACTCGATTACCGTCAGCATCGATTAATTGTCCTCTATTATTATATTTAAATCCAGCTCCACGGAGTAATTCTTTAGCTTTGTCTGGAGCGTAATTATAGACTTTTAAACCTTCTTCCGGTGAGAGATAGTAGGGACTTTGAACGGAAATTGGGGAATTTTGAAGTTCGCCCAACCCGCGATAGATGTTATTTAACAGTGCTTGACGATTAATTCCATAAGCAACTGCTTGTCTAAACGCTACGCTGTTAAACCAGCGAGACTTAATCGGATCGACTAAAGGTTTGCCATTTCGACGACCTTGATTTAAATTGAAACATAGAAAACTTGTTCCAAAATCGGAACCACCATCGTAAATTTTGAAATTTCCCCGTTCTTCTTCTCGCTTGAGTAACTGAAAACTAGCCGGACCAATTTCGAGTAAATCTAAGCCCAAAGAGCGAAATTGAATCAAAGCTGTATCTGGCGATTCTACAATCTGCCAAATTAAACGTTCAATATACGGTAATGAATTACCTTGAGCATCTTTGTGCCAATAGTAAGGATTGCGGCGAAAAACTACTCGTTGATTGACAGTATAGCTTTCTAGCATAAAAGGACCGTTGACCACAATTTTTTGCAGTTCTGTGTCTGTTCCCCAAGTAGATAAAAACTGTGGTTGACCTGCTTGATTTTTAGTTTCTACCGATTGGCGTAGAGCGTGTTCGGGTAAAATCACTAATCCGCCAGCAAAGCGTAAAAAAGGCGCAAATGGTTCTGGAACTGTAAATTCTACTCTACGGTCATCTAGTTTTCGGACTTTAGGTAAAGCTTTGCTTTTACCAATGCGAAGAAGATCTCTAATATCTGTGGGAATTTGTTCGTTAAAGTAAATATTATTATAAGTGAAAACGATATCATCAGATGTTAGGGGTTTTCCATCCGACCACCTGAGTTCCGGTCGTAGAGTAAAAACAATTTTAAGATTATCTTCAGCAATTTCCCAAGACTCAGCTAGTGCTGGTTCTAGTTTTCCCGTCTCGCCATTTTCAGAGACTAAGCCTTCGTAAATAAAACCAAAAACGTTAGGAGATGATTGATTTAAAGCATAATTAAAAGTCTGCGGATCGCCTGGAACACGCGCTACTATTTGCGGAACTTGCGCCGCTGTGGTTCTCATTTCGGTAGGATTACAGCCAGAAAGCGCGATCGCAACTATTAATGTAATTATTAACAAAAAATTTCGACGAATCATAGAAGACGGGAGTGGGGAGTCGGGAATCGGGAGTTGGGAGTTATTAGCCTTCGTTCTTTACTTTCAATTCGTAAATATTCCAAAAAGCGCCACCTAAAGCAGAGAATTTTGTTCCCTCAATGCGATCGCGAATTGCAGCTAGTGACAAAGGATTATATAAGTGAATGTAGGGTAAATATTCTTGAGCCGTGCGTTGAAATTCATTGTAAATTTCTTTGCGCTTAGCTTCGTCAAATTCTTGCGCTCCTTTAATAAATAGATCTTCAATCTTTTGTTCCCAATCTGCTATTTCTCGTCCTTGAATTGGTGCTTGTCCTGGCTGCGGTGCTTGATTAAAATTGTGCAATCCACCTGCTGTTTGCCACACATTTGCGCCATCATTGGGTTCAATTCCACCACCGATAAAACCACCAACATAACATTCCCACTCTAAAGAATTAGAAGTTCTATCTATTAAAGTACCAAAATCGAGAAATTGTAAATCGACTTGCATACCAATTTTACTTAAGTCTCTTTGAATTTGGGCTACTGTTCTGGCTCCTCTGCCACTATTACCTCCACCAGCAGCAGGAACCATGAGGGTAAAACGCACGCGATTACCTTGAGCATCGAATAATTGATTTTTATTGTTGTATTTGAATCCGGCTTTTTGAAGTAGTTTTTTCGCTTTAGCTGGATTGTAGTTGTAAACTTTGAGTCCTTTTTCAGGAGGTAGAAAATACGAACTTTGAGTATCGATTGGTGAATTTTGTAGCTCTCCCAAACCGCGCAAGAAATTATTTATCATGGTTTGGCGATCGATTCCATAAGCTACTGCTTGCCTGAATTCTAGTGTATTAAACCACCGCGATTTAATTGGATTAACTAATGGTTTGCCGTTTCTGCTACCTTTATTCAAATTGAAAGTCATGAAGAACGTGCCGAAAGCAGGTCCACCATTGTAAATCTTAAATTTTCCTCGTTCTTCTTCGCGCTTGAGGAGAGAAAAATTATCTGCTGAAGCTGAAGCTATATCCAACCCACCAGAACGAAACTGGACTAAAGTTGTTTCTGGATTTTCGACAATTCGCCAAATGTATTTTTCAATATAAGGTTGAGAATTGCCTTGAGCATCTTTACGCCAGTAATGAGGGTTGCGGCGATAAACTAAGCGTTGAGCAGGTACGTAGCTTTCCAGTGTAAAAGGACCGTTAGTGACAATTTTAGTCGGATCTGTATCCGTCCCCCATGTGGATAAAAAGCGAGGGTTTCCTTTAGCATCTTTTGTTTTTACCGCTTTTTCTAAAGCGTGTTTTGGTAAGATAGCGATCGCACTAGTAGGATCTCCCGTTGTAGTAGCCAAAAAAGGCGAAAAAGGTTCGGGCATGATAAATTCGACGCGGCGATCGTCCAACTTTACAACTTTGGGATAAGCTTTTTTCGTACCAATTTGAATGTAATCTCTCAAATCTGTAGGAATGGCTTTATTTAAAACAATATCGTTATAAGTAAATACGACATCATCTGCTGTCAGTGGATGACCATCAGACCACTTCAATCCTTTCCTTAAAGTGAAAATAAAATGCAATTTGTCTTCAGAAATTTGCCACGATTCTGCTAATTCTGGTTCGAGTTCTTTGGTAATACCATTAACTGTAGTTAATCCCCTAAAGGTCATGTTAAAAATATTGGGAGTTTGATGACCTAAAGCATAATTAAACGTGTCGGGATCGGTAGATACGCTTACCACAATTTGCGGTACGTCAGCTGCTTGAGTTCTCATTTCAGCAGGATTGCAGCCAGAAAGCGCGATCGCCATGACTACAGCTAGTATACCTGCTAACCATTTACGCCAGAATTGGGAAAGAGTAATCGGGTATTTCATGGGATGATATTGAGTAGCGATCGCGCTACCAGGTTAAAAAAGTTTACGAATTATTAAAATATCGAGCTATAAATACACTGCATTCAGCCTAACTATAATACCTATCTCAGTGCTACGTCCGACCGCGTCAACCCATAATCTAATGGGACAGGCGTCAACCCATAATCTAATGGGACAGGCGTCAACCCATAATCTAATGGGACAGG
>ERZ1066120.322-NODE-322-length-47349-cov-38.100668_pt1 | contig 47349 bp, 46 predicted proteins | sample MGYA00382767_ERZ1066120 | MGnify/ENA primary metagenome ERZ1066120 (study PRJEB33369, sample SAMEA5778350) | biofilm metagenome | biome: Industrial cooling water; feature: Water cooling tower basin; material: Biofilm | place: United Arab Emirates | collected...
CTGAATTTTTCTTTGAATTGATAGGTAATACATCACCGAGAGCCTCAACCTATAGAACTTGACCCGCAAGTTACCGACAAGTCTTTAAGCCTTTCAGTGCTTCGACTGGTTGGAGTTAAAGAAAACATCGCTGGGCAACAAGCTAGAATTTTAATCGATAGAGCCAAGCGAGAGGCGCCTAACCTTAACTTTCAAAGAGCCATAATAGAATTAATTGAAACCGTAATTGTTTACAAATTCCCTGATATAGGCAGAAAGGAGATAGAAGACATGCTTGGACTGAATGACCTCAAAAACACCAAGGTGTATCAAGAAGCACTGAAAGAAGGAGAAGACATTGGCGAAAAACGAGGCGAAAAACGAGGCAAACAACTAGGCAAGCAGGAAACTAAACTGGCAATGGCAGCTAAGTTACTCAACCTTGGTATGACAGTTGACCAGGTTGCCGAAATTACTGAGTTAGAAATTGAGCAAGTCCGTCAAATCGCTAGCCAGGACTAATAATTGTAAACTTTATATCTTGTGGGGTGGGCATCCTTGCCCGCCTAAACTCGGACAGAAAGAAGATTGAAAATATGTCTAGGTTTAGTTACCTAAAACACACCAAGTTTTATCAAGAAGGATTCAAGGAAGGAGAAGAGCTTGCCGAAAAGAAGATTAAACTGAAAATGGCAGCTAGGTTACTTAATTATGAAATTACAGTTGAAGATGTTGCTGAAATCATGGAGTTAGAAATTGAGCAAGTTCGTCAAATTGCTAGCCAGAAACAATAGTTGTGAATACTATGTTCTTTAGGGTGAGCTTCTCTATGTTGATTATGGAACGGGCAGGGATGCCCATTCCACAAGAGTATATATCCCACAAGGCACAATATTCCATAAGGCATATATATTTATTTGAAGGTCTCTAGCCAGGAGTAGTTGTTAGAAATTTCAAGTTGGGTAGGCGCCCTTGAGACACATAACTTAACTCCGCGCCAAAAAATAAAGTGAGCGGTAGCTGCCGATACAACTTAACATTATCTTAAGACTGCTATTTTTTGGTTAGGTCATGGGTTATTACATCGCTCCGAAATTTCTAGATAAACTTGCCGTACACATTACTAAAAATTTCTTAAATCTACCTGCTGTGCGCGTTCCGTTGATTTTGGGTATTCACGGACGTAAGGGTGAAGGAAAATCGTTCCAATGCGAATTAGTTTTTGAGAGAATGGGTATTGAATTCACCCTGATATCTGGAGGTGAGTTAGAAAGTCCTGATGCTGGCGACCCTGCGCGCTTGATTCGGTTACGTTATAGAGAGACTGCTGAGTTAACTAAGGTACGCGGTAAGATGTGCGTACTAATGATTAATGATTTGGATGCAGGCGCCGGACGTTTTGATGAAGGAACACAGTACACCGTTAATACGCAGTTGGTCAACGCGACATTAATGAATATTGCGGATAATCCAACAGATGTACAACTTCCGGGTAGTTACGACTCAACACCATTACCTAGAATACCAATTATTGTTACGGGTAATGATTTCTCCACGCTGTATTCGCCTTTAGTACGCGATGGACGCATGGAGAAGTTCTATTGGGAACCTGACCGTGATGACAAAGTTGGTATTGTCGGTGGAATTTATGAATCTGATGGATTATCGCGTCGTGAAATTGAACAGTTTGTTGATACCTTTATTAATCAGTCTATTGACTTTTTCAGCGCCTTGCGTTCTCGCATTTACGACGAACAAATCCGCCACTTTATTCATGAAATTGGTATAGAGAAGGTATCGCAGCGGGTAGTTAACAGTGTTGAAGGTCCGCCACAATTTAGAAAACCCAACTTTAAATTACCGTATTTGATTGAAATGGGTAATTTGATGGTGGGAGAACAACAGCGCGTACAAAATTCTAAATTAGTAGAAGAATATAATCGTGGATTGTTTTCGCGTAAAGCTGTATCTAGGGTAGAAGCATTACCAGCGCCAATTTATAGTAATGATGTGGGTGTTACAGAAGTTGTAACAACAACATTTAACACACCATCTGTAGCACCAGATAGGTCGGCGCCTATTATGGCACCAGTTGTAGCTGGTGTTGGAACGCTAGCTAATTCGGCGCCGAGTTTGCCATCTGGTACACCATACAAACAACCGACTGCAACCCCTCTTGGTACACCATACACACAACATGTTGTAGAGGTAGTTGAGGAACCAACTAATCACGCCCCTATTATGGCGCCAGTTGTAGCTGGTGTTGGAATGCTAAGTAAGTCGGCGCCTAAACTACCAATTGGCACACCATATCATTCACCTTCAAATGCACCATCTTTAAACCAAGTTACAACACCCCTTATAAATAACGGAGAATACTACAAGCAATACACAGAAAATACACAGCAAGCACCCAGCACCCATCTGACCTTAGAGACTCAAGAACTAGTTCGCGAAATCTTGTCTAAGGGTTACAAAATAGGTATTGAACACGTTGACGAACGCCGTTTTAAAATGGGTTCATGGCAAAGCTGTTCAGTTGGAGAAATTAGCGCTGCGTCCGATTTAGTTTCTGCTATCGAGTCATCTTTGGGTGACTTTAGCAATGAATATATTCGATTAGTTGCTATCGACCCAAAAAATAGGCGCCGAGTTATGGAAACAATTATTCAACGTCCAAACGGGGCCAGGTAATTTGTAAAGACGTTCCATTGCAATACTGCTCCCGGTTTTGAATGATTGTAGGTTGGGTAAACCCAACCTACTAATTTTTGCATTTTTAGCTTAACGAAGTAGTATTACGTTGGTAATAGCTTATCTTTTACTTCCATTTAGACATCTTGCTTATTAAAATCAAATCTTAAAAGTTTATCTGTAGTGTTGTGCTTGGGTTTCAAATAAAATAGCATAAGTACCTCCCCGAAGCATTAATTCCTCGTGAGTACCAGTCTCAACAATTGTGCCTTTGTCCATTACAAATATTTGATCTGCCATTTTCACAGTTGCTAGACGATGGGTAATAAGAATCGCAGTTTGCCCTTTTATTAGCTTGCGAAAACCATCAAAAACCTCAGCTTCAGCTTTTGGATCCATTGCACTAGTTGGTTCATCCAAAACAATAACTTGGGAATTTCTCAAAAAAGCCCGCGCTAATGCTACTTTTTGCCACTGACCAATACTAAGTTCTTCACCTTGGTCAAACCATTTTCCTAGCATTGTATCGTAACCTTGAGGTAATCGTTTAATTACATCATAGGCGCCAGAACGCTGTGCTGCTGCTGCTATACTATCTTGTGTGGGTGGTAGGTCAGTATTTCCTAACCAAATATTTTCCTGTGCTGTAAAATTATACTTTACGTAATCTTGAAAAATCACGCTAAATTGGCGCCGTAGGTCAACGACATCTAAGTCACGCAAGTCAATACCATCAATAGTAATACTACCATTAGTTGGGTCGTACAAGCGACATAAAAGTTTAATTAAAGTTGTTTTTCCAGAACCATTTTCTCCCACCAATGCCACTACTTCTCCTGGTTTAATCGTCAGGTTAATATCTTTTAATGCTTGCCTTGTAGTAGTAGAGTATTGGAAACTAACGTTAGTAAATCTAATACCATCCTGCATTTGAGGAAAAGGTTGGGGATGTGCTGGTTGAATAATTTTTGGTTCTAACTCTAAAAATTCGTAAAGATTTGCAATAAATAAATTGTCTTCATATAGTGCAGAAAAACTACCTAATACACTTTTAAGTGAATCTTGCCCACGTTGCAGCGCTTGGTAATAAAGAACTAAATCACCTATACGAATAATACCTTGGTATGCTTGATAAATTATAAATGTGTAGGCAGAGAGCATCAAAATAGTTGCCAAAGCTTGAGCTATTAACGTAGCTACCGCGCGTTTGCTAGAAATAGCGAGATTCTCTTTGTACAATTGAAAACGCAAACGGTCAAACCTTTGGCTGAAAAGAGTACCTAAATTAAACAAGCGAATTTCTTTAGCAAAAATATCTCCTATAAGTAGCCAACTGAGATATTCCGCTTGCCGCTCCATCGCTGTTTTTTTTCGATGCCAAGTGTAAAGAATTTTGGAAAATTTAACCCGCACTAATACTGTTGGTATGGCAGCAACAAATAATACACCTGCTATACCCCAATGGAGTGAAAGCAATAACCCTACCATTGTAACTAGGGAAATTAGATTTTGAGCAACCCATACTAAATTATTAAGGATGCGATTGGGTCGGTAAGTTGCTTCGTTTTGGGCACGTTGTAAAGTATCAAAGTATTGCGGATTTTCGTAATATTCTAAGTCTACTTCAATTGATTTAGCGTGAAGAATGCTGCTCATATAGTCAGCAACGCGCCGTGATTGAGCGGTATTAACTAATTCTGCTCCTGAGTTACAAATAACTGTGGCTAGCGTGACTAATCCAGTTAATGCTATTAGGGTAATTAACTGCTGAAAATTACTTATTTTATCAACAATATTAACACTTTCAACAATTGTATCGATAATTAGTTTGGTGAGATATAGCAGCACCAAAGGTAAAATACCTTGAATAACAAGCACAATAATATAAACTAGCGTCCAATTAGGAGCAGCTTGCCATACTAAACGCAGCGCTGGTAATAGACGTAATGCTTGTTTAACTTTTTTTAGGGAGGTCATTCCAGCTTTCTTCCTTTCACGAAAACCTGCCTACTAAACCTTGAACAAACTTGGTAGCTTGCCGAGAGTCAGAAAATAAATTAGGAAAATCTTTTACTATATAATGGCTTAATTCTTCGACTGATAAACTGCCATCACAATGGGATAAAACGTAAAGTGCTGCTTTGCCCTTTTCATTAATTTGAGGTTGGTAATTTAACCCAAGTTTTTTAATAGTTTTTATACTTCTTGGCGCCCCTAAAAAAGTCGAGCGTACTTGCTGAGTGGTATTATTTTTAACTTGCCAAGTCCAATCTCCATAGAGTGGACGTTGAAGTTTAAATGTTACTTCCTCACCAGCTTCTAAATAAATTGGAGGGTCAAGAGGTAAAAAAGCTGCTGACCAGTGTAACGGAGGTTCGTGAGGCGCCGTCGAAAGCCAAGTATCACCTAACTGCATTTTAAACCAACCAGCAAACCCATGACACAATCCCGATTCAGTAACAGTATATTTCACTTCTGATTCACAGTGAGTGCTGTTAGCTTCATGAAAATCTAGTGTTAACAAGCTTGCGGGTGCTGCTAAATATCTAGCTTTTTTTAAATCTTCGCGGTAGTAAATTGATTGACTGGCAAAAGCGCGCGCAGGACTATGGTCAATTTCCATATGAGGTTCAGACCAGCAAGCAATGTTTTTTTCATATAGTTCTGGAGCAGATACAGGTACAGCTTCCATTACTGCTGCTTGAGGGATTAACACTCCGCCAGGTTTTAAATATTTATCTCTGGCGTAAAATAACGAAGGTAATAAATCTTCTTCTAAAAGAAAATTTCCTGTAAACACTGAGATTATTACGTCAACTTTTTCGGGCAGATTAATTTCTTCGATTTTTCCCTGCAAACAATGAATACGCGCGCTGTACCCATTGGCTTGGACAATTTTATCAGTAAGGCTAATAATATCTTCTGGTTCAACTAAATAAACGCGCTTTGCTCCTAATTTGGCTGCTAAAAGTCCGTGTATCCCAAGCCCTGCACCTAAATCGAGGACAACGCTTTCAGGAGTAATAATTTTTTCTAATGCTTCCGCGTAAGCTTGGTTGCGTCTTGCATCAAAGGTCATTGATTGATGACCTTGAACCAGCCAATAACTCATAATCTATATACTTCCTTTGTAAGAAATTCATATACTTTGGGTAACAACCCGAAGTTTCTTGGATAGTACAGCTTTCGTACTTGAACTTGATTGACTAAGCGTACATAACTATTAAGTAATACTGGATGATTAGGAATTAATTCGCTAGCGTAGTAACTATGGAGTAAAACATTAAATACAGCTTGGCTGGGAGAAACTTGTTCCGAGTAGATATTATCACCTTTACTCTCAGCTAACAGATACAAAATACCCAAAGGAACAGGTCGTTGTAGTACATTAACACCTAATTGCACTGGATTATAGTGAATTTTATAATCTAACTCATATGAAGTATCTAAGCCTAGACTTTCTCCAGTATGCGGAAACAGCTTGATGCGGTTATTGCCTGGATATACTAAACCTTCTGAATCTACAGTAACAATATCATCAGTGATGAATCCTGCACCTTGATTCACGCAAAAAGCTGTCAAAGTTGATTTACCCATGCCAGAGTGACCAGCAAATGCTACGGCTCGTCCTTCTATTGATACAGCATTAGCATGAATTGCAACTTGTCTTTGTAAATTTAAACAGGCGCCTGCGATTACATTTGCAAGAGCAATTGTCATCGAACGGCTAAAATCAGCATCTCGCGTATTTTCAGTAACGACAATTTCGGCACTCCGACCATCGGGAGAAATCCAAGCTCCTTGCAACTCAGTCCAAGGAATCCAGTATTGGTCTGCACCGCAATGCTGCGGGCAGACTATTTGCAGGCAATCTGGATGATATGCGACTGGCAAGGTAGGAACAGACGTTAAAGATAACTCAATGCTAAGGGGGATATAATTCAGTTCACTCGCAGCTGTTTCAAAAATCTTTGTAAACATCATTAGTCCCCCATAACATAAAATTTGCTAATCTATTCCAATAAAATCATTTGACACTTAATCATTGTCATCATTGTCATTATTCATACCACCACCGCCACCGCCCATGCCCATATTGAATCCAGTATTTCCTCCATCGCCTCTGCTTCCAGTTCCACCTAGAGTCATTTCAGCAAGGCTACCTAACTTTGAAATTTGCATTGCTGAGTAGCTTTTCTTCAATGAATCTGAGGACAAATCAGATGGGTTATTGTTTCCGTAAATCATGATTGAGATTCCTTAAGTAATGGTTAATTCAGTAATTAATGTAGATGCACCGTTTATTTAATCTTTCTCTATGACGAGGAAAGATTATTTAAATATTAAGTGAATATAAACAGCACCCTCATTTATATAGGTTAAATATAATAATTAATCTGAACATATAACTGTTAATAAGCTTGAATTCTTTCATGCCAGTCAATCAAAACTAACGTTTTATAAAGTTTATTCGCTAAGTCATTGTGGAATGATTGCCAATGACTATAATTTTGATTAAATTCTTCACGGAAGAAATAAAGCTTATTTTTGAGAAAATCTATATCTATGATATTTGAAAAAATCGAAGATTTGTGGAATTTATCCATCATCGTTAAAGCATATTCACTTTTACCTAACCCATTATATTTAAGTGGGTCATAATAATTTTCTTTTGGGCGCCATAATACATCAGCAGGAAGGTAATTTTTATTTACTTTACGCAAGAAAATTTTGTAATGTTCTGAATCATTTTGTAGAGATGGATGTAGATTGATAGTAAATTCCATTAATCGCTTATCTTGCAAAGGAGAAGTATATTCCATTTGATGAACGTAGCTAAATAGTCTCGCAACTTGCCTTAAACCTACATAACCACCAGATTGCGTTAATAGAGCTACAATCTGTCCAGGACTGGCAGGTAAAGTACTTTCAAAGTATTGTTGAATTGCAGTCTTAATCTCAGGTGTATTGCGATAGCTTGGAGTTAACCAAGTTGGTAACGAGCCATATTTACGTCGGCATCTTGCAAACCATTTATTCTGCAAATACTTTGGCAAGTTAGGCACAAACAATTCTCGCCATAAACTAGAGTACCAAGGCTTTTGATTTTTTAAAGAATCCCATACTGGTTGCCAAGTACCAGTTTTGGCTAAATCTAAGAGCGTTGTATAAAAAAGTTCATCTCCCCATTCACCATCAAAATAAAGACCACAACCCGATTTTTGCATCTGCTCCATCAATCGAAAATTCATTGATGATGTCGGATTTATATATGGGTCATCAGTAATAGGTAAACGCTCCCAAGGTTCGGAGAATGCCCAAGCATCATCGCAATTTACCTCATGCCAATTCACCTGCGGATAGCGTTGCAAGAAAGATTGGATAGGTTTTCGCTCATCAAATTCTGGATGAACTTCTGTTACGGCAGAAAAGGCATCTACCGAAGGTAGTTGATTTAATAAAGATATAGTGACAGTTGTAGAGTCTAGCCCTCCACTTAACATCACACAAGGAGAACGATAACTGCGTAAGCGGTCTTTAGTTGACTGATTTAAAATATACCAAAATTTCTCGTAGTAGTCTTCCAGTGATTTGGGTAATTGATAGCGCTCTGCTACATGTAATTCAGCAACTTTACGTTTTTGTAGTTCTCCTGATTTCAAAATCAGTGCATGACCTGGAAGTAGCCTTTTTATACTATCAAAAGCAGTACTTTCTGGCGGATGTGTCCAAAAATTACAAATAGTGTGAGCCAGATAAAGTTGATCTAGCTCCTTGCTAACTTGCGGATGCAACAACAACGTTAGTACGCGCGATGACAAAAGTAATGTTTGCCCATCCCAGTGATACGCAATAGTGCGTGCCCCAACGACATCGCAACCAACAAATAGCAAATCATTCGACGCATCCCACAAAATGAATACAAATTCACCTATGAGATGTCGTAAGCATTCAATTCCCCAGCGACGATAACTTTCAATAATTAATTGAGCGTCGGTGACATTAGAGCGACCAGTTAATAAGGGTTCGCGTTCATCAATACGACCGTCCCAAACGAGAACACAACCTTCATACTCAATAACAGGTACTTCGTGACTAGATTCTGGAGTGTTAAAAAACTGCGCTCGTCCTAAACTTAACCCTACTGATGTATCGTGCCAATCTCCTCTCCCATCTTGCCCGAATACCGTTAAATCATCTAGCATTCTCTGCCAAGGAGTTGGCTTTTGGCTATTCCAAATACCTAAAATTCCGCTCATTGACCCAACTTCTTTAACTCAATACCTAATTAGAAATTTCCGATAATAGTCCAAGCTTGAACAAATCTGTTAAGAAAGCTTTTAAATCACAAATTACTTGTGTTCGCTCAACGTCGTATTCACTAATCATTTTTTCAATTACAGGCTCAAAAGGTTGATGATTTTGCAAGGCTTCCCAAAAAGGTAAGCAAGTTTCATTCAAACTGTAATACTCACTTAATTTCAGATGCAATAAAACTCCTTCATTTCCAACATTGCTAAAAAGGATATCATCTACTAGCTTGAAGCTAGCTGTTTTTAGAAAACTGTCATCTATTGTGAACTGACGGTATTTTTGTTCCATCTCTTTCATTTTACTCTGTTTTTATTAAAGCTGCTCAAGCAAGCTCATCCTGAATTCAAATCCACAAGTCTAGCCGCTAAAACTGTAGCTCATTTATAAAATAATCTACAATTGTACACTTTTTCATCCGGATTATTTTCAAACTAATTACTACATTATCCATATAAGTTTAATTTGCGAAGAAAGATAATTAGCATAAGCGAATGTTTCAGTTTATTGCTCCAATGGAACTTTCAAACATCACAAACTGATCGCGCACATTTGGCAGGTCATTCAGAACTATGCCTTGATATTCTACCCATGCGTGTGCCTGAAATTTTGCATTCTCTCGCCGTACTCCTATTCTTAATTCACTAATTACACCTCGACGACGTAGCAAGAACCATAAAACTAAAGATTTTCTAAGACAATTTGACCATAAACGACTGTGGTGTGCGGCTTTTTCCACTAGAAATGCTGTTTGTTTAATTTGATGTTGCACTTCTGATGAAGATGGCATTGATAATAGTGTTTTAGCGCTTAGGTCAAAAAGCACTGTCTGCGTTCGTTGCATTCCCCATATTTGTAAAGAAAATGCAATTGTAGGCAGCAAAATAAACGCTTGTACCAAAAGCAAACGCTCTTGCTGGGAAAGACAAATTAAGTTCATTGTTTTACGATGCAGTGACTTAAACCACTTCATTTTGAACCAATATTTACTAAGGTTTGCGAAACTTATTTTCTTTACAGCTATAGTAGTTAAACTTTAACTGTCTTCAAAAAGCTTTTTGAACGGCGCCACTCAGTTTTTCTTACTTCTCACCTTTGTAGCTTAGTTACAAAGACTGATTTAAAGCGCTGCTATTGGTAAAAGACCCTAAAAAGCATTAAGACTAAGCTTTTCAAATTTTATCTTTGTTAAGAATATCACATTATAGACTAGAAAAACTACTGGTACAATTAAAAATCAAACTATACACAAAATTTTTATTTGTCACAGTACCTAAATATTACCAAGTGCCTATAGATTATTGTTCCTAGGTGTTTATCTGTAACTTTTGTCTGTAACTTATTATAAAATTATTATTAAAATAATACAAACGTAGAAAAATTTACTTGAAATCGAAATGCCCAAAAACGGGAACATCCCAATTTTGCAATAAGCTCACAGGCTTAAGTATATTTAGCCTGCCGGGAGCAGGCTATTCTCTTGTCGTAATACCTTTCAAAGGTAATGCAGTTAAACAAGCTTATTTTTGCTTTTGCCTTATTGCACTAATTTCTACTCCCACCCGAAACGTTATAGTCTTTAGCAACAATACCAAGTGCAGCTAGTCCTCCCATATGTATGTACTTTGAGAGTTCTACAATTATTGCTTGGTCTCCACCAAAATTCTTGGGTGAGAATGCGATAAAGCCAGTTATTGCAAGCACTATACCAACAGAGGTTGTTTTCCAGTTTTTGACTACTGCATTTTTTGCAACATTTGTTGAAGTCTGAGTAGAATCTTCTGACACTGTTGGCTTAGTTGGGTCTGACATAATTGTTGCTCCCAATATTATAAATAAACCGGGTTTTTAACAATAAACCCGGTTTCTAAAATTAATAATATATCTACTTACGATATAAAATAGGTTTTAATACAATGCCTTAAAATTATTTCTAAATATAAGTTTTACGTTTAATTACTCTTTATCTTTACCAGTAACATTAAAATCTTTGGCACTTATACCTAGAACTGCTAATCCTCCTGAAGTAATATATTTACATACTTGAACTAAAGGCGCCTGTTCTCCACCGAAAGTGCTTGGTGAAAATGCCACAAAGCCACTACAACATAATACACAACCGATAGCTGTAGTTTTCCAATTTTTAATAGCAACCTTTTTTGTATTAGAATCGGTCGCGGATTCTTGCATTGATGGTCTTACTGAATCTAACATGATATTTTTACAATAATTATAATAATGTGAACGAATAAATTCTTACTTTAGATAGAAGTTCTCATTAATCCACTTCCTTTTGTATGAATTTTGATATCAATCACTACAACCTATATGTATATATTTACGGATAAATTTAACTAAATTGGAATTTTGATAAAACGTTCCAACGCTGGCCATCGTGCAGTAGTAAACAAATATTATCGGCACCAAATTCAAAATTTACCTGACGATGCTCAAATTCTTGCCAAGCTGCCTTAAAGTTTTGTTTCGTCAAATCCCGATATGCTACTGTCATATGTGGTACAAAAGGTCGAGTTTTAGCGTTTGGGTCACAAATACCTATTGACTCCATATAAGTGATTAAATCTGATTGCAGCGCTATCAACTCTGGAGTGTTGAGAACATCTATATATATAACGCGCGGTGGAAAGGCGCCGTATTGGTTTAATGTGACAGGTACGAGCGTTCGGCTGGATGCGAAATTTGTCAGATGCTGTTCCAACTTGGTAATGTTGGCTTCATCCCATTTAAATGGAGGTTGTAAGGTGATATGAGGTGGAGACCTTAAGGCGCCACGACTGTTGTAGTTGTCAGCAAAGTAGTGCATGACTTGGTTTACATGCTCTAGGATGTAGTTTGGCGGTATCAGGGCAATAAAAAAACGACTCATAGTAATAGAAATAGATAGATTATGCCGATTTTTGTGAAGATAGAAGAAGGTAAGGTCGATAAATCAACTTTTGACCAGTACATACCTGCTCATCATGCCTATGTCCGTGAACTTATTGCACGTGGACACAAAGCAAAAAGTGGATACTGGGCAGTTCGAGGTGGAGGAATGATGATTTTTGAGGCAGAGTCGATGGAACAAGCCCAAGCTATTGTTGCCGAAGACCCCTTAATTAAAAACGGCTGTGTTGACTACCAACTATATGAATGGCGCCTTGTAGTAGAATAAATAATTTTTGTACAAATAAATTATTTGAAATCATTTGAAATTATTTGAAATTTAATGCTATAGTTATGATAAGACTGGGACTATGCAACCGCAACGCCTAAATTTTGTCAGGATCGGAAGATAGCAGCAATACGGGATGCTTGTAGTAGGCGTAGACCCCGGTCCCCAAAGAAAATTTTATATTAAATACAAAGATAAAAGTCAGTAATGGCTGGTTTTGGAGACTTAGTACAAAAAGCTTTTTATCTGGGTGTGGGACTAGCTTCTTACGCAGGTGAAAAAGCAGGTGGAAAACTTTCAGAATTGCGCTCGCAAGTTCAAAAGCTGGCAGATGAAATGGTAGCACGCGGCGAAATGACTACCGAAGAAGGTCGTCGCTTTGTCGAAGATATGATGAAGCAAGCCCAGCAAGAACAGGCTTCTACAAAAGAGTCGGGTACCTCGACCAATGAACCCCGGCGAATAGAAATTTTAGAAGAAGATGAAGAAGTAACTCAAACTCAATCTTCTGCGAAAGAGGCGCCTGTGGAAGAAGTCGATAATCTACGTGACCAAGTTAAGCAAATGCAAGAGGAATTGCGGCGTTTACAGCGTGAACAGTAAATTGTTCAAGATATTAAGTGTATTTTGATACAAATATTTGGTTGTAATCCTCATGCTCGAATTTAAAAGCAGTGTTGTAATAGTGTTGTATTGGTGTTGAAATAGTCTGTAGAATTACTATTTAGACAAACAACACTATTTTTTCCGCTATTGAGTCGGTGAGGACTTGAAATTCTATGGAAAATTGGCAGAAAGACTTGTGGCAACTAATGGAAACACTGACTGACGAAGTAGAGCGTTTCTTTATAGGAATGACAGAAGTGGTAGATACATTTTTTGAATTTACTGAAGAGTTGAGCGAGCAGGTACACAACAGTATCGCTACAGAGGTTGACCAGTACTTGCAAGATATTGTCGAACCGCTTTCAGAAATTTATTGGGAATTGGATGATATACCAAGTGATAATTTTGACCCAGCGTTTCCATATTCAGTAGATGCAACAACAGAGAAAAATACAGCGTGTATAGGTTGTAAGCATTATCATGGGTATGCGTATGGTGGTACTTTATTAGTTTGTGGGATGCATCCCAGTGGTGTAGAAGATTCAACCTGTCCTGACTGGGAACAAGAAGACGTTTATGAGTGATGAGTGCTGAGTGCTGAGTTCTGAGTTATTATATTAAATTATGTTAAACAGTATTTAGTATGAGTAACTTATCACCTGAGATAACAACACAGTCTATTGAAGAGGCGCCAACTCAATCTGTAAAATATGGTGAGCGTGAAATTGCTGAGGGTCAGTTAATTACGTTCCCGAATCCGCGTGTAGGTAGACGGTACAATATTAATATTACTTTGCCGGAATTCACGTGTAAGTGTCCGTTTTCTGGCTATCCTGATTTTGCCACTATTTATATTAGCTATATTCCTGATGCTAGGGTGGTGGAGTTGAAAGCGCTGAAACTCTATATAAATAGTTATCGCGATAAGTATATTTCTCACGAGGAGTCGGCAAATTTAATTCTTGATGATTTTGTTGCTGCTTGTGACCCTTTGGAGGTAAATGTTAAAGCTGATTTTACTCCACGTGGTAATGTTCATACGGTTGTTGAAGTCAAACATATAAAGTGATGAGTAATGAGTGCTGAGTGCTGAGTGCTGAGTAGTAACTCTTTACTTTACTCAGCACTCAGCACTTTCTACTCAGCACTTAAATTCGCTTTTGCTGCTGCACGCACGATACGATTTGCGTCTTCTGTTAAGAGTTTGCGGATGTGTTGCGGTGTGTTGGGGTTTGTTGCTACAGCGTATCTTTCTAACCAAGATGATGAGCGATGGTGTTTTACTAGTAGATCGCTTGGCGCCTGATGGTGTAGTAATATAAAAAAGTTTGAGAGTGAAGGGTAAGAGGTAGTAGTAATAAATTTTTCTATATATGGTTGGCATTGCTCTGGGTAATGTTGAATTAAAGATTTTACTGCTGCAAGGTGTGTTAGGTTATTTGATTTAGGGTTATTGGCAAGCATTTCTAGTACGTTTGCTGGAGTGTTGGAGTTTTTGGCAACTGCCAATTTTACAGAGATATGTTCGTCTGTTGCTAACTTTTCTAGCAAGGTGACGGGAGCGTTGCTTTTGCTGTGATTTAATTTGTCTTGCTTTTCAGAAGTGTCAAAGACAATCATTGCTGAAGTTGTGTTAAGTGCTACAGCTTCTTTAATTGTTACCCATTGACTTTGTGCTTGTTCTATGAGTAGTTGAGTTGATGCATTCAGATTTTGCACTGCTTGCCATTGCTGTAAAAACTGCTGTAAAAACTCGGTGTGTGGATGATTTCTTGTTTCGAGTAACCCAACGAGTGCTGAAGATCGCACATCTTGGTTTTTATCCTGCAAGAGTTTTTCTCGCACTTCTCGTGGTAGATTAGGGTTTCGCGCTACTAATCGACGCAAGCGTACTGATTGACTTGATGCAAATTTTGATGCGATAGATTCGGGTATATTTGGATGTCGTGCTAAGGCAATTTGCATTTCAAGTGTGTTGATTGTGGCACATTTTTCTAGAAGATACGCAGGGATATCTGAGTGTGTTGTCATTTGCCGACATATATTTTGAATCGATAGTAAATACACTTGGTAGCTATCGCTCGGCGCCAGTTCGAGTAAAATTTCGATAGGGGTATTAGGATTTGCGGCAATTGAAGTGTTATTTTGGCAAGTTGAAGAATTGGAGTGTAGGGTGAGTGATTTTGTTTGACGAAATATTATTGCCCTAGCTTTTACCCAATCGACTTGATCTTTTTCTAAGTGCGTTAACACATCATCAGGGGTGTTGGGATTTTCGGCAACTGCACAGCGAACGTTATTATCTTCATCGGTTGCCAATTTTCTCAAAATCTCAATTGGGGTTTTAAGATTGTACGCTACATGTTGACGCACCATATATTCACCATCGTTAGCTAACTGTGCTAGTAAGGTTTCTGATGCTCTAGAACTTGCTGCAACATTATTACGAACGTAAAAATCTTTATCGTTTGCCAAATACGTTAGTAGTTCAATTGAGGTATTGGGATTTTTAATTACTTCTACACGTACATAACAATCTGCATCCCGTGCGAGTAGTTCTAAAATTGCTGGTGTCGCATTAGGGTGCTTGGCAATATCTTGACGCTGGTAGCATTTGTAATTGTTCAGCATTCTTACTAATAGCCATCCTGGAGTTATGGGGTTACGCACCACTGCATTACAAACTCCTAAGCGTTTATCTTCTATAAGTATTTCTAACACTTCTGTAGGAACGCTTTTGTTACTGGCAACTGCCGCACGAACTTTCCACGATTTGTTATAAGCAAGTTTGACTAATATTTCGCGAGGGGTGTTTGGATGAGATGCAACACCCGTTCGCGTATACTCCCAGTCACGTTTTACAATTTCGCTTAAAGTGGCGCCATTCGTATCAGGATTTTGAATTGCGGCTTCGTACTCGTAAAATAATTTATAGATAGCATTTGGGGTACTGGGATTTTGGAAAACAGTTTGACGTACCCACGCATCATCATCACCCGCAAGCTGTTCTAAAAGATGAACGGGAGTATTTAAATTATTAGCAATTGCTACACGCATTTTTTTAGTCGCTGTTTTTGGTTTTAACAGCACTTCGAGAATTTCTTGGGCAGTATCAGGGTTACGGGCAATTTGTACTAACGTATTACGATGTAATCCCATCAAAAAAGCTTGGGGAATAATGCCGAGTTGCCACAATCTATATTCAGATGCTTCATCGTGAAGGATATTATCTTTGACCAACTGGTGTTTTTGAACTACCGTAAAAGCTGCTTCTTGCCATCCTGCTTTCATTTCCCCTATCCAGTTGACATGTAACTTGGCGACATTTGGTACTTGTGAAGTTAACCAGTTACTACCTGCTTCGTATATCAACTTACATAATTCATCTCTAGTTAATTTCGGATTCATTGCCGCAGCAAACATGGTTTTCGGGCGCCTATAACTTAATGCCCACTGTAAATATGTATCTGGAATAACTTTTAATTTAAGTAAACTAGCTTGAGTATCTTCGGGTAATTCTTGAAAAAAGAGCGAGTTTTCTAGTAACAACAGTGAGAATACTGGATTTTCGAGCAACTCGTATGGAAATTCTATCCCTAATTGAAACAATATTTCTGTGGGAGTATTGGGGTTACTAGCTACAGCTTTGCGCGTCTCATAATCTTTACTAGTGCTGAGTGAAAATAAAATTTCTGGAGTAGTGCATATGTTTGCAGCTATAACGCGCGTGAGTTCAGGAGTCATAAACGCTAACTCTTCCAAGCTGATATGTGATGTGGTTTCGCTAGCTGCTTCATGTACGAGTGCAAGCAAATTGGAAGAGTTCAACATAAACAAAAATCAAAAATAATATATAACAAAGCCCGTGATTTTAAGTTGTCATATATTCATTCAAATCACCTTTGTATTTTTACGGAAATATAATATGTTGATAAATATCAAGAATATTAATCTACGCAATATTACGACAAACTATAATTAAATTAAGTTCCCAACCTCATTAGTTAGTTATATAATTATCAATGTAGAGACGTTACATGTAACGTCTCCTCCACAGAATGTTAGTTATTATTTAAAACGAGAGTTAAAATGTTTAAGAATATTCTCTGAAATTTTTACATAACGCATATCATCTTCATTGTGTGATATATTAATTAATGCCAGTAATCTTTGTGTCGATTTAAAACAAATAAAGCTGTCTTTATCTTTAATTAATAATTTGAACATCTCTAAAGATATTTTAATAAATTTTAATTGCTAAATAAATATTAAAATTGATTTTCGTCATAATCAAAGTAGTAATAGTCAGAACGTTCTTTAAGTGTCCAAGCGGCTATAAAACAAATCGTTTCGTTTTCATCTTGAGCAAGTTTGGTTAAAGTTTTACGACTAGATTTAGAATTTTTAGCAACAGCAGTACGCACGCAAGTTTCTTCATCTTGTGCTAGCTGCATTAATAAGTTTTGGGGTGTGTTAGAATTGCACGCTACAGCTACACGTATATTTGTGTCTTGATGATTGACTGCCCATTCTAAAAATGATTCGGGTAGTTTATATTCTTGAATTATACTAGTCTCATGTTTAATTAACTTTTCAAGTAATTTGTTAACTAAATGTTGCGGAGTATTAGGATTTCTTGCGGCGCCAAAGCGTACTATACCGTTACTATCTTGAATTAGTTTTTCTAGTACATCAGTAGGTGTTTTAGTGTGTGCTGCTACTTTGCTACGAATTTCGTAACATTTGTCTGTTGCTAACTTTAACAGCGCGCATTTGGAAGTATTTGAATTTTCTGCAACGGCAAGACGAACTTTTTTACTTTTGTCTTCTGCTAGCTTTTGTAAAGTATTAGTGTTGGTGCGATGGTTTTCGGCGACGTGAGAGCGGACATCTATACTTGTATCTTTAGCAAGCTTCTCTAAAAATGATGGATGCGTGTTTTCATTGCTGGCGATAGTTTTACGTATTCCTTCATCTGAACAATTTACAGCCCATTCAATAAATAAAGAAGGTAATGCGTCTTCGTTGAAGATATAAGGGTTATTTTCGTATAATTCTTTAAAGAAATCAGGGTTTTCAAGCAAAATTAACTCAATTACAGGATTATTTAGAACTTGATGCGGAAATTCGATAAATAATTCTATAAGTAAATCTGGTGGTGTATTCGGGTTGCTAGCAACGAGTTTACGAACTACTCCGCTATAAGTGTCCGCTAGTTTTCTAAGTTCCTCAGAAGAGGTAGTCGCATCAATAGCTTGTTTCATTTTATGAGTAATAATTAAGGGTTTGGTTGGTCTTACCCTTTATTATTCCCAGGAATTTTAATAATAATTATATTCCCGACAAGTTTTACAAAGTCGAGAATATAATTTCATCAAATTTTCAAGAAACCGGGTTTCTTTATCAATATCTGTAATAAAAATGACGATTTTGCGTAGAAACCCGGTTTCTAGGGACACGTTTAGGCAGATAATAAACGAACGCTTTCGCCAAATGGAAATTGTTCTAAATTCATTCCACCTGGTGTGACTACCCATAATACTGGTAGTTGAGGCGCCTTTTCTGGGAAACACCCATATCCATCAGTTAAATAAACGCATACCGCTTGTGCGTGTCCGTCCCAACGTTCGGATACTTTGTCAAAAAATGGTATAAATGATGTGCCTCCTCCTCCCTCCGGTTTCGGAAAGTCACTATCAGGACTAAGTTCGTAGGGGCCGTAAGCATCAGCATCGACGTAATATAATTCGCACTTGAGGTGAGGATAAGAGCGCAAGATACCACTAACTTCGCTCAAAAATAACTTCAGTTCTCGACCGCCAATTGAACCACTAGTATCAATTGCAACGTACACTATTACAGATTCACCTTGTAGTGCTTCTAAATATAGTCCACGTCCTACAAACCTACGGTCAAAACCAGTAAAATCATTTGGTGTTTGAACTAAATAACGCCATAAATACGAGCGCCAGTCTATTTGTGGTGTTGTAGCGTTCATTAATTCGCGCTCAATACCTGCGGGTATTGTACCTTGTTTCGATGACCGAGCAATTACTGCTGCTTGTTGTAGCGCATTACGCCAATGTGCTTCTAGTGCTGCTCTACGCGCGCTAGACATACTATCGTTTTCGTCACCTTCTTCTGAACCTTCTCCTGAACCTTCAAGTAAATCACTTAGCCCATCACCACCAGCAGCTTCCCACATCTTTTTATACTTTTCTGCGTCTTTAGAAAAAATTTCGTATATTTCCTCAACGCTAAGATGTTCTAACTTCTGGTCACGTAAACCACCTGCTGGTAGTTCAAAATAACCTTGTTGCATAATAATACCGTTAATAACAATATCAGCAGCAAAGTTCCATAATATAGCATCGCGGACACCTCGACGCGGTACATGGAGTAATGCAGCGTGCAACACCTCGTGTAGCAAGACTCCATCGAGTTGTGCAGGTGGTAAAGCCAGGAAAAATTCAGGATTGTAAAATATATCCTTACCGTCAGTTGCAGCAGTTTGATAATGAGGAGTATTAATAAAACGTGCGAACAATGCCAAAGTCGCAAAAAACGGTGACTTTGTTCGCAACCTAATAAGTGAAGCACTAATAAGTTTCTGGATGTCTTGTGTCATAAAATATAAGATTTAGGACTTGCTCATGCCGATTAATTGGTAATATTCCTGAATAAATTTCTGTAAATCGTTGTCTTCTTTAGCTAAAGTCGCAAAAACACCCATATGTCCTTTACTACGCATTATTGGTAGCAAGTCAGCAATAAAAAATTGTACCCACTCGGTTGTCGCTTTATTACTCAGCCATTTATAAGCGTTATATCCTTGTTTTGCATCTGCTGCGCGTACTGTTAAACCAATAGCTGTTGCATAGCGTGCGCTTGGTTCTTTAGGAAAAGCTATTTTACTACCTTTACCTTCGAGAATAGGCGCCAAGCTTGGTAAAGTTTGGTAAACTTCCAAGTAAGCCATAAATTCAGCAGTTGCACCCTTACCAACAGCGGGTGAAGTATCAAGTTCGGCATAATGTAAATGACTTGCCATTTCCCAAGAACGTGGAGTTGGAAACGCTGGTTGCTGAGGGTCAATTTTGTGTAGCAGTGTAGAGCGGAACGAGAGAAACGCAATAATCTGCTCGTGTATTCCTTTTTCTAATGCGTAGGCTTTAAAGCTATCAAAATCTACTTCGACTTCCAGATGCAAAAATCTATTTGCTAACGGCGCCGGCATATCAAATACTGCTGCACGGTCTTCTTTACGGTTTCCAGCAGCCCAAATAAACCATCCTTCTGGGACAGTATAACTACCGACTCGACGGTCTAAAATTAATTGCTGCGCTACACCTTGCATCGCAGGAGGCGCCATATTTAGTTCATCCAGAAAAAAGATACCCTTACCATCGCGAGGTAAAAATTCCGGTGGAAACCACTTAGAAATTCCATCTTCTGCAACGGGTAGTCCACGTAAATCAGTAGGCGCCAGTTGTGACAAACGCACATCAACAAAATCAATATCGTGTTCTCGTGTGAGTTGCCCGACAATGCTAGATTTACCAATACCCGGAGGACCCCAAATCATGGTGCTGATTTGTAGATTTTTGGCAACTAAGCTATTTAAATATGTTTTGAGTTGGCTAGGGGTCATATGTTAATTTCAATTAGATATTGGGTTTTTTAAGAGCCTGAAGTGCTGCACTCCGAATTTATATACGTAGAGACGCGATTAATCGCGTCTCTACACGACGCAGAATCATGTATCAGGGTGTTGGGCAGCATAAAGACGGTCGGACTCAATGTAACTTTTAGCGAACCTTGTGATTAATGTCTGCCGCATTTCTACTGAAGTATTTGGATGTGCAAGCAACAGCCAATTAAATTCTGTCAAACCTGCTAAATACTCCAACACCTTAGCAGGTGCATTCTTGTTTTGAGCCACAAATGTATAACATTACCTATCTTTTACTAATATTTCTAAAACATTACCAGGAGTTTTAATATTGCTCGCTACTGCCCGTCTAACTTCTACTTCTGTATCAAAAGATAATTTCTCTAGTACAGAATCTGGGGTACCAGGATTGCAAGCTACAGATAACCGAACGTTTGGTGATATATCGCGTGCTAAAACTTCAAGCATATCTAAAGGGAGACTCGGATTTTGAGCTATCCACACACGCAGTTGCGGTTCTTTTCGCATCCACATTCTTAAAATATCTATAGGTGTATGGGCCTGCTTGGCAACGTACTTGCGAACTGACAACCGCTCATCTATTGCTAGGCGCCATAATACTTGCTGTAATATTTCACGATTTGCATTTGGATGCTGTGCAACTAATAAATCGTGCGCGCGAGTCTCAGCTATATATTTTAGAACAGATGCAGGAGTACTGGGGTTTGCTGCAATAGCTTCTAAAACCTCATGTTGATTATTTTGAGCTAACTGGTAAAGTAAATTTTCCTCCGCGCTCGGATTTGCAGCAACAAACCTACACAGTTCTGGTTCGGAAACTGCATTAACTAACACAGCTTGCGGTGTATTTGGGTGCCTTGCTACCATTTGTCGCACTCGTAGTGTACCATGATTTGCTAATTTACATAGTACGCTAGCACTTATATATGTATTTTGTGCCAGCGAGTTCATCATATGTAACCTATAATCAACTGCCAACTCAACAATTAGGTCGATAGGTAAATCAGCACGCGCGGCTATTGCGAGTTTTACTTTTTTATCACCTTCTTTAAGTAAATTTTTTATTACTCCCAAAGGAGTACTTGAATTTTGAGCAAGTTTATAATGAATTTGTTGCCGAAAATTCCAATTTGGTTCAGGCGTAAGAGCGAGTGTTTCTAAAATACTGGTAGGATATTTATGATATTTTGCGAGATATAAGTGTATTATTTTACATAGATGCTGTTGGTATTACTAGACACATACGCTACAAAGGCGCCTGTCTTTAAAACTCTCTTGTAGAATAAATCTCTTATAAAATGTATAATTAGTTTCTTGTGAAATGTATAATTAGTTTCTTGTGGAACGGGCATCCCTGCCCGTTTATAAATAAGTTGTCACATATTAAAAGGCGGGCAAGGATGCCCACCCCACAATTCCAGCCTTATTGAATTTAAGATTGTGAATCCATCCAGTTAATTAATTTAGTTGTATCAGAAAAATAAATAACACCGGATGCTCTTAAAGTAAACCGTGCTTGTTCGCTACCAAATTCTTTTGTATTGCTACTGAGAAATGCTTTTTTCGTATCTGATTGTACAGTTGCATGTTCTGAGATACATTCTAATATAAGATTATCTCGCATAGCTTTATCGCTTATTAAAATAGGATTTTTAAGAGTCTTTTGTATGCTATTTGTAGAAGGTGTTATAACTTCTGCAACGCTAAGAACATCTCCTATAGCATCGCTAAGGTCTGGTTTAAGTTGATTAAACAATATATTAGCTGCTTTTCTAGATGCTATCAAAGCTGTATTCTCATTAGACGTTTTCTGTAGAGAATTGCGCTCAAGTTGACTTATAACCGTATCTAAAGACTCTAGTAAATTACTTAGTTGCTTTTGCTGACCTTCAAGAGCAACTAAAGCTTCTAAGGAGCAGACAGAAGGAATAATAAGCCTACGCTCTGCATTAATTCGTGACAAAAGTTTGTTGGCATTTAGATCTCTTCTTGTTGAAATACCAAAAATAAAATTAGTCTCAATATAAACGAGCAAAAATTAACCCTCCTGAACTAAGTCACGAATTTTTGCACCCAAAATTTGTGTCATTAATCCAACTGATTCTAATTCTTTTACTCCCGGAACAGTTTTCCCATAGTTTGGATGAGCTAAATAGTCTAGCCAAAATCTAATGAACTTCACAAATGACCAACCAAAAACATTTCCTTCTCTAATTAATGTTGCTTCCTCTGGTAGCATTTCAAGTGTTGAAAGCTTTAAAATTGGTTCTTGCCAATTTGAAAGTCTAAAATCAAATATAAAAATATTTTCATAGTCTACCAACATCGTATAAGGTACAAGTTGTTCTGCTTGAATAGGAGCTAGTTTTTCAAGCATATCGTTAAAATTAAGCCAGTCGGTTAACCGAAAGTCTACAACCATAACGATTTCGCCAGTTGGACGCTGAACCATGAGCGCAAATTTTTTGTAAAAAGGTTGCTCAGTATAAGTATCGGTATCAGCAGGAATATACATATTTAATTCCCGTTTTCTTCAATTAGTTACTTTTAGTTTAACATACGTGCTTATTCTGGTAGCATTTCAAGCGTTGAAAGCAGCTATACTAACGATTAAATTTGTTTCTATATACACGAGCAAAAGCTATCCTCTAAATCTAAGTCACGAATCCTTGCATCTAAAATATGCGTCATTACTCCCACTGACTCTAGTTCTTTGACTCCTAGAACTGTTTTTCCGAAGTGTGGATGAGCCAAGTAGTCAAGCCAATATGATATATATTTTATAAGTGACCAACCAAAAATATTTTTCTATTTAATTAGTGTTGCTTTTTCTGGTAGAATTTCAAGCATTGAAAGTTTTAAAATTGGTTCTTGCCAATTCGACCGCTTCAAATCAAAAATAAAAATATTTTCAAAGTCTACCAACATGCTGTAAGGAACTAGTTGTGCGGATTGAACGGGAGCTATTTTTTCAAGGCTATCGCTATAATCAATCCACTTGCTTAATCGAAAGTCTACTACCATTACTATTTCACCCGTTGGACGTTGAACCAAAAGAGCGAATTCTTCATATAAAGCTGACTGAGTAGGAATATACATAGTTAATTTTGCACAAAGAACGTTTGTTAAAATTTTTTTGATTACAGTATATGTTCTATGTTAGTACCTAAGTTGTATTTATGATAAACGCGCTATGAGCGCAAAAGAATAAAAAGTAGCTTTACGTATACGTAAAGCTAGGGCAAGCGCGTCACTATTATCGTGCCGGATTACTTGCTTACTTAACTTTCTTCAATTTCTAAGGTATTCTCTCTCTCGATATTCACTTTGCCGATTTCTTCTTCCAAAATTTGAATTGCCCCACTAATTCGTAGTAATGTATCCCGCAGATTAGCTTGTTTTGTCTCCAAATCTGCCATTACTTTTTGCCCTGATGCAAATTCGGCTTTGAGTTCGGCTAGACGTTTTTCCAGTTGTTCTTTCATTTTTTAATTAAGTCCCTTTTACTTTCATATTCGTGGTCATAAATTTACCAGTACCGGAGTATTGAGGAGTAGCATCAGGAATGGGATTAGGTGCTGAGGGTTGTTGTGCAGGAACCATGACTTGAAATTTGGCTTTGAATGAGGCGCCTTTTAGTAGTACAGGTTTTCCCCCAGATTTCGTTTTTCGGGCTTTTTGGTTGCCAGCAAGGGACTCAATGGAGAGTATTCCCGCACCAGGGATACTATATTGTGGGGTCATGTAAGGACAACCAGGGACAATGACTTTTTTTTCATCGCCATCAACACAGACTAGTTTTCCGTTAATTTTATTCTTACCCGTGCCAATTAAGTCACCTGGACGCACAGTGACAATAGCTTGTCCAAAGGTAGGGTTAAACATGGCTTTATCGCCAGTGGTGAGAATGAAGTCAGCCATTATTTTATTTGTAAAACAGAAAACATATTACAGAAGGTAAAAATTCAAAGTTAAAGGAAATAATTTTACCACTTCTTTAAAAGCAGTATGTCATTTTGTAGCTGCTCAATTAAAGACTGTTGAGCTTTAATTGCTGCTAAAAGGAAACCATTATAGTCCAGAAAACTAACAGCTTTACCGCTTTCGTCTAATATTTCTTCAGGAGATTGTTCTGCGATAACTCCCAGTCTAATTTTGCCATCAATTCCTGGTGTCTTGAATCGATATCGAAAGACAGGCGTTTGTTTCAATTTCGCAATGATTGAGTTTAAATCTTTACTAGAAAGTTGATTGATATCTTGTTTATGTTCTTGCGATGAGTTATTTACAAATGTTCCATTAACTTCAAATCGATCCCATACAGAAACTCTTCGACCTTGACCATTAGACTTGTTACCCATTATCATTAATGTTTTATATTCATTTGTATCGTTACTAATCTCTGCAACATTATTTCCTAAATCAGTTGTGCCATTCCACCTACCAGTAAAATTAATTGGATTTGAAAAAGGATTTAGGGTGATATAGTCACTGGCATCATTTGATACACCAATTTCTAAGGTCGTTTGTTCCTTTCTAACTGCATCAGTGGAGTCAGGGTTGCGTGAGTAATAACGTATCCACGCTGCATCAGCACTACCACCACCAGGGTCTTTAGGGAACATAATGCCGTTGTTTTCACTGTTTCCAGCACTAGGTTGTATTGCTCCGTTAACAGTTAACTTAGCACTAATAGTTTGACTGCCATTAAACTCATTAGCACCTCGTGTTGCTAATTCGTTCCAAGTCGGATTTGAAGCTCCTTCTGCCTGAATCTTTCTAAAGAAAATTCGGTCATTAGTTTGATGTGAAGCGGCAATTTGGAGTTGAGAATTTAAAAAGTAGTTGTTGTTACTAGCGGTTATCAGATGTGTCCAGTCGTAAGGATCTGGTAATTCTCCTATTCTTCCTTCTTGACCGAAATTGGTATAGAAACCTGACATAAGGGGGCTACCAAGATCCGAGATCACATTTTCATATCCTAACTTAATAGCACCAGTAACAATTGAATTTCCAGCAAACTCAGCAGTGCCAGAAATAATTAAATCGCCAACAATTAAATCGCTAGTAAACTGAGTAATACCGTTAACAATTAAATCTCCATCAATTGTTCCTGAAGTAATTTTATTAGCTGATAAATTAGGTATTCGCGCGGGGTCTAATTGTCCGGTTGTAATGTTGAGTGCATCTATTTTTCCGGAGATTGTTCCAGTTACAGTCAGACTACCATCAATTTTTAAACTACCTGTTAAAACTGCTAAGTTGGGATTTACATTTCCTCCAGAACGAAGAGTCAAAGCTTTACTATTAGAATTTGGTAAAGATAAACCTGAATATTCCCGAACATTGGCATCAGGAGTAATAGTATCTTGAATTATCAATCTTGCTAATTTTACGCTATTTTCAGGAGCTTTATTTGCAAATTCCAGAATGGGATTTTCAATCCAACGAGTGTAACTATCGGCGATATCTTCTTGCTGCTTAACTTTTTTTTCTTCAGAATATTTGATATATAGTTCACCATTAGTAACACCAGTGAATTGATCAAATGTAGTATCTTTTTTTAAAATAATTAGTTGTCCATTACTATTTATAGCCGAACCTGATTTAATCAGCACAGCTTTTTTCTCTGGGATAATTTCAACTTCTAATCCTTCAATAATTCCTGAAACATGAAGAATTTGATTATAGTAACGTTGACGATCACTAAGATATTGATGTTGAATTTCAAAGTCATCTTCTAGTAAATATTGCCCTGGAAAATAGTTAGGATGCTCTGTTGTAAAATTAGTAAAATCAGTAGTTTTAGCCATCTTTTTGTCCTTTAATTTAGCTCAATGATTGACTTGTTGTTCCTAAAATAGTAGGGATTGTATCACCTGAAATGATTTCTCCTTTTTCATTTTTGCGGCAAATTTGTAAAATATTATAACGAGGAACATTTTTTAGATTAAATTTTTCTTTTAGTAATGTATAAGTAGATAAACGTTGATTAATATTTAAAGAGGTTTGAACAGTTACTTGACCAGCAATATCAAAATTGTTAAGATTTTTGATAATTACTGTTAATTTATTTATAGTTTGGAAAAAATCTTGGTAGTACAGTGTACGCTTAATTTTAATTATATTATTTCTTTCATTACTTTCTATTATAGTTTCTGGTGTGAGTAAATGATAGTTAGTAAAATCATCTTTGAATCGAATCATGATTTGATTTAGCAAATCTGGAGTAATTGTGTTAGGTTGGGTAATTTCAACAATAGCTTCTAGTTCTAACTTCTCAATAATCGCAATTATATTAGGTTGTAATTCTTGAATTTGGGGTAATTCAAATACTTGAAAACTATAGGGTTTAGTCCAAATAAATTCTGTCAGTTTCATCCCCGATTGCTGCTGTTGACTAGCTCGTTTAAAAATTGTATTTCCTTCAATAATTTCTCCAGCATTATTTTTACGACAAATTTTGAGAACTGGTGATAAATTTACAGATTGCTCCAGTAGTGTATTTGTAAATTCTTTTCCATTAATATAAAAATAAAGCTTTATAGCTAAATTTCCAGCAAAAGTTTTATCTGTACGATTTGATAAGGCAACATTTAATCCTGTTAAATTTTCTTGAAAATCCTGATAATTTAAATTGTACTTAACCGAGAAAGATGGATTATTTAATTGCTCATTTATAATTATTTGAGGTGGAGATAAGGTAAGTGATTTAGAGTTTCCTTGAAGTTGAACAACTAACTGTTTAGGCAGTTGCTTAATTTGACTACTATTAATTTGGTTGGGAGTAATCGTGACTTCGATTGCAAATTTTTGATTTTGTGGAGGTTCAAATAAATTGAAAGGATAAGCAACGTGCGATTGCTGAGTTAGCTGCATCGTTGGCACAAGAATTTTAAGACTATAGAATGTCTGTGCTGGCTTTTCTTGGTCAATAATTGCTTTGGCAATTTTAGCTTGGCGCCAATACTTATCGGGGTCACGGTCTTTTAGAGTCAGTTGAACTTGAAAATAATTAGGAAAATTATCAAATTGGTCGAAGACTTCAACCTTTTCGCCAAATCCTGAATTGTTCAAATAAAGACTCAAAACCTCTGTTAATCCTTGTTTTGTTCCTCGCAAGCTATAAAGTCGAACAATTTGCTGGATAAATGCTTTTTTGACCTCTACTTTCCAATCATCCCGTAAACTTAATGCTACCCAACCAGCTAACCAAGGTAAAAATGCCTCTGGAGTTTTTTCAGGATTGAAATAGAGATGAATATTATCGATAATTTCTTCTAAACCTGGTATGTTTTGAGTCTTGGCTGTAATAATTTGCTCTTTACTAGGATTACTATCTAGTCCACTGAGAATCTTTTCAAACGCCAGTAAAAACTGACCTATAAAGACATCTTCTTGGAGAAGTGCTGGTAAATATTGTTGATAAGTGCTAATCGATTCAGATTTGTTTGCGTTCATTGCCAACATCGACTAATATTGTAAATTTACTATTTTGGAGATTGATTTTAACTAGTTGATTATCTGCTAAATTAATTTCCGTCTGAGATATATTATCTTTGTCTTTAAGTTGAAGATTTTCCACATAATCTACACCCTCCAAATCATCTAATAATTTATATAATTCAGATAAATAAATACTTTTACCAAATGGCCATCCTTGTCCCTGCCAATATTTGCCAGATTTTAGGGGATCAAAAAACATTTCAACTTCGTCGTTTGCCTTTTTTTTTATCTTTTCTGCTTGGGCGCCATCTTCAAGCACTAATTCAGCTTCTATGGTTACAGATACATAATCAGCTTTTACAATATGAAGGCGAGTAGTTAAAAGTCGTCGTTGTTCAAGAAACTTAAATAAGTTTTGATAGAGATTTTCTATTTGATTTACTTCTTTTTGATTAACTTGATTTTTTTCAGGAACAACTACTATACTAATATGCCCTTTGACAAAAGTGTTTGCATTGAACTTAGCTAAATTACGTTGTCCTAAACACTTGACTCGTGCAATTTTTGAGCCATCAAATTCTTTTGAATCATGCCAATCGAAAAGTACTAGCTTTTCAAAATCTTCCTCTGTAATAGCTCGATAAGGTTTTCGTAATTCTAACACAGTATTCTGAATTTGTGATTGCAATTTTTTTTGTCTTTCTTCCGCAGAAGCATCAATCGGTAAACGCCATTCTTTCCCTTTAAGTAAACTTAAAAAGCTCGCATAATTATCATCAGGAATTTGATTTACCCGATAAAGAGACATTTCTGTTAACCATGCCAATAATTCAATTAGAATAATTCCTGTATCAGTCGGATTATGATCTGTCCATTCTGGATATTCGACCGGAATCTGAGAAATTGCGTCTTCTACTAAGTTGGCATAAGTGTGATCGTCGAGATTAGGTAAAGGTAAAGCCATATTGCCTCCTCCAAATTCAAGATGTAACATTGATGATGTGATTGCCAGAATAAATCAAAGAATCAGCATTGAGGGAATCAGCATTTAGGGATAAGTTTGCTTCTTTTGAAGGTAACTCCACCTCTAGATAATTAACGCGCTCAACTCCAGAAATTGATTGAATAATGGCATAAAAATCCGATTTTTGGGGGTAGCGACCAAACTGCCACCCTAAACCTTTTCCTCCAGTTAAGGGATGGAGAAAAGCTTCCAAGCGTTGTCTGACACTGTTTCTCACCAAATCCGCCTCAGAAAGCGATATTGGAGTTATGGTAGCGGTAACGCTAACTTCTTGCCATTTTGGAGCTGTAAGTACTAAATCCACCGTCACTTCACAACGAGAACGAATATAGGTTTCAACTTGCTCTAATAAAGCTAAACTTGGGGATGGTTGGCGATCGGTGCTATAAGGCAAAATAATCAATTTAACTTGTCCTGCACGACGGTTAATTTCCAGCATCATCTTTTCAAAGGCAGTTCTTTCGGTCTCGTTGGTGATTGCGCGCAATTTCTCATTAAGACTATCTTCAAATGGTACATTTGCTTTGGTTGGATCGAGCCAAAATTTTTGATCCAATGGACTAAAGTTTGCTGTCATCAAATCTGGTGGAACTACTTTGACTCTAGCAACATCTGTCGAAGCGGAATATGCTAAATCTGCCATATCCTCAAGGGTGACAGCACGATTGCGGTGACGTAGTTGCTTCGGTACTCGTTCTTTGAGACGGTCTAAGGTTTCCTGTTGGGCGCCACCAGCAGCAGCTTCGAGGTTAATTACCCGATCTATGTAGGGAATAGTAGTTTTCAGTTGGCTAATAGTTTGCGAGGTGACGTTTCCCTGTTTACCTCCTCCAGTACGATAAAAAGACAGTCGAATGTTATTACGTCCTCTGGGTGGTATCATCCCTGCTTGTCCGTCTCCAAAGCGAATTTCCCCCGTTTGTCGATCTAAAATATAATGGCGATCGTGCGCGCTAGAACCGTAAAAATCTGGTACTTCCTGCCAAAGTACCCAAACTGCCTCAATTTCTCCTAAATCATCTCGAATCACAGTAACTCGATCTGATTCAAATAGAGGAGGAACTTGTCCTTCTTGAACTTCCAACTGCTGTCCCATCAAAATCGGGGTATTATTGGCAACAAAAACCTGGTTTGGATCATGGGTACTCGAACCTAAGACTTCTTCTCGTAGGGTAGTTGCCTGAACTGCCCAAATAGTATTGGTTAATAAGCGACGGAGACGAGGTAAAATGCGAAAATTACCGGATTGCCAACGAACTCGCAACCAATATAGTTGCTTGCCAAAGGTTGTTTCTTTGCTAAAGTCAGCGGGAGCGATAAATTGAATTAAACCTCGTTGAGAAAATGCCTTCGTTTCGTCCTGCACGCCTAATACTTGCCAACCCAAAGGACTTGAATATTCCCAAACTAATTCGGGTTGAGTCAAGCGAATAACCGAGTTTCCCTCATTATAATTACGTTTGAGAGGTTGATTGGTAGTAATTTGATGGTTGCTAATATCGCTAATAGTATATTTATCGTATTGTTTAGCGTTGAGAGGGTTCTGAACTTCAACACGATCGCCATTTTGCCAACCAGTTACATCGGCAACTTTCAGTGTTGTACTTCCGGAGTTCGCAGCTTCTGTAAGGGAAGTTACTCCAGTAATAGCTGTAATATCAGTTGATAACTCGTATGGTAATGGTGGTTCAACTTGTGCATAAAGAGTAACCGTTTTATTTTCAAAGGACTTATCAAACCCCAGGTAGAAGGTTGACTCGCGATCTATGGTAGGAGTAAAAGGTAGAAAATAACGATTAATCAAAGTATTTTTAGTGTAGTTTTGGTTAATTTTGGAGGTTAAGATAACTTGATTATTTTCAAAGTTGATTGTTTCTATTTGATAGGTTTCAGAGTGAATTGTAAGAAATTCTCCAATGGTTAATTCTTTAACTGTAGCTAAAGTCAGTATTTTATCTCCGCTTGTAACCTTTTGTTTTAATTGGGTAGTAAAAATATCTGGTCTAGAATAAGTAAAATCATTATGAGAGAAATAAATAGCATCTTCTATAATGGTAAAATCATAAGTTAATTCTAATGACTTAATCACAGGTGGTTCGTAAGTTGGAGGAATCGTTTCAGTGATAATTAACCTACGCATAATTCGAGTTCCAACCGCTAGATTTTCGTTCAAAATCCCGGTCTTAAGATTTAGCTTATTACCCTCTTGAGTAATTTTAGTAATTTGATTTTCTTCTGGAAATCCCCCCGTATTAGGAAGAATACGAATTATATCCCCGACTTTGAATAAATCTAGACTATCAACTTGAATTTCTGTTGCTTCTTTTGTGATTGTATTCGTTAGAACTGCTAAGTCATCATAAACAGCATATTTGCGCTCATCTGCTGCTTTTCCATAATTACCTTGAGTAATCCGCGCACGAATCCAGTAACGAGTTTCTCCATTGACAGTGCTTGGAGATGGCATATGGTCTGGAGGAAATTTTAACTTTGCCTGGATAGAATTCATAGAATTTGTATCTGTAAACTGAATCGCTGATGAATCTATCCATCTCAGTTCATTATCTTTATCCGTAATTTCTTGCCATGTTTTACCGTTATCGATTTCCCAGTTTATTTTTAAATTATTTACATTTACAGGTTTATAACTCAATGAAATATCAATAGTAATAGTTGTATTCGGTTTAACAAATATATCATGTAAAGCAATATAAAATGTATCATTAATTTCTGGTTGCTCACCAAAGGGGTAAAAATCTTTAGTGAGGTCTAAGGGAGTAGCATTAAATAAGCAAATCTCAGGGATTAAATTAGGTTGATTGACATTTATACTACTTTGAATATTTGTAACTTGAGGTAAATTTGGGGATATAGAAGATATATTAGTTAAATTAGCTTGCAACCATTTGGCTGTTTCTCCCTGAATTTCGTAAGGAGTTGGAATTGGTAAATCGGTAAAAGTAATAGTAATAGATTGATTACTTATCTGGGTTTGGCTAGGAGTTTGGGTTTGCCATTGAGAACCATTCCAATAAGACCAAATTAGCAGTAAATTTTCATTTTTTTGGAGTAAATTTTGAAATTGATTCGCACTTTGGTTACTATTAGTCGTAATAATCAGTTTTAGTTCTTTTAACTCTGGTAAAGCAAAAATTTCGGGACAAGTTATATAAAGAGAATGAGGAATCGCGCTTCCACCGACAAAAGCTAAGAAAGCTTCATCTTCTTGTCCCGTTGCTGCATTAGTAAGATCGCTATACTTATCTCGTTCTGGTTCGCGCGCGAATACTGCTTGTAATTGCGTCGTTGTGACAACCAATTCCCGATTAGTTTCAAAAACGATTTCTTCGTCTGAACCCTCACCTGGAAGTGCAGAAACTTGAGTATGAGCAGGAACTAATGCATCTACAGGACTTCCTTCTGCCAAATAGAAGGTTAAGGGAACTTTAGCTGGTTGAGGTGGTTTGAGTTGTCCTCCAATTAAATCGAGGAAAGCGAGGAAATTTTTTTCTGGGACTTGGTTCAGACGGTCGCTTACCAACTTTGCCATCCGACCAAAGATACGAATTAATGCTCCTCCTGCGTCTGTTTTACCTTCAGATGCGGGTTTCCAGTCGGTAAATTGTTGCACTAAATTCTCGGTTTGTTGAACAATGTCCTCATAAGTGCGCTCGTCAATTTTAGGAGGTTTGGGAGGTAAAGGAGCCATATAACATTACTGCTAAAATTACTGTAAGTAAAAAGGATAAACCAAATTAAAAATATTATTAGTTGTGCGAATTTGATAATTTATTTGAATTAAAATTACATTCGGTTGCTTGGGGTCTGGAATCGTATCCACATCCACAACATCAATGCGGGGTTCCCATTCAATTAAGGCATCTCGCACATCACTAACAATTTGACCCACTGTTCCTAAGCTATTTGGAGAAAATACTTTTTCATGAATACCACAACCAAAATCAGGACGCATTACTCGTTCTCCCTTGGCAGTACTGAGAATCATCCAAATGGATTGACGTACACTCTCTTCATAGCGCGCCATTTTAATTTGACCATTTTCATCGAGTTTGGTAGGTAAAGTCCATCCCACACCTAAAAAATCAATATCCATCACATCACCTCCAACGAACCATCATTTACTTTCACTCCGGCTGAACATTTAATACCTAAACCAGATTGCGCTGACAATTCATATTTAGCTTTAGCTTTGATTGTACAATTTTTACCTGCTTCTAAATTATAATTTTGTTGAGTTTTTATTGCTAAATTTTTACATTCAATCGAAATATCATCATTACTACTTTTGAAGATAATTTTTCCTTTAGCTTCAATAGTTAAATCTTTCTCAACTTTAATATCCATTTTATTATCTTTAGAATTAATGACAATTTGATTTTTGCCAGTTTTATCTTGAATAATAATTTGTTCTTTCCCCTCAGTATCATCTAAAACAATCATATGACCGCTACGAGATTTAATTACTCGTTGATTATTTTTACCATCATCATTTTTAATTGGTGGTTTATCTTTACCATTCCACAATGACCCAAGAATATAGGGAAAAGCCATATTACCTTGTTCAAAAGCAACTAACACTTCATCATCAACTTCTGGTAAAAAGTATATACCTCGGTCTTTTCCAGCCATTGGAGTTAAAACCCTTGCCCAGTAACTTTCCTCTTCTCCAGAAAGCCAAGGAAATTTTACCTTGACTCGTCCTAATCCATCTGGGTCTTTACTATTGGTAACTATGCCAACTGTCACTCCATAAAAATGATTATTTTGGTTATTAGACATTAATAAATCTAGTCCGTTCATGTGGCATTTCTCCTAACTGTAAATGAAGTTTGATAACCTTGATTTTGTGAATAAAAATGTTCCGCGCTACTAATATAATAAAGCCCGCTAAATCTTTTACCGACTCCAAGAATTTCAATTACTTTCCCCGCGCGCAAACTCGGATTACCTAGACAAGCTCCCTCACCAGTAATGTAACCGATTGTCATATCCTGAAATTGCCCTAGCGCCATTTGGTCGGCTTCGGCTTTACTTAATATAGGTTGATTAACTATCGTATGACTTGATTCACCAAATGCTTTTTTAACTGCTTTTGCTCCAGAGGTTGAACCTCCCATTGTTCCACCTTCTTTCCCTACGGCAGCTTTACCTATTACCTCTTTCTTTTCTTTGGGAATCCAACCCCGTACTTCTAACTGTTGTACTTGGGCCATAGTACTTAAGCGGGGTAAAAATTCTTGCAAATCTTCTCCATAGGTTAGAGTCAAAACTTTAGCCTTATTATTGTCATGGGGACGAAAATAAAGAGTCTTACTATCCACCATAACTTCATAACCAATACGGAGCGCGCGCTCTTGTAAAAATTCCCAATCTGTTTGATTATGCTGCAAAATATATTCTAATTTAACTTTACTATCGGTAACTTTTGCCGTGAGTCCCCTAGCTCGAGCAATTTGACTTACGATATCACTATCCTTCATTTGCAAAAAAGATTTTGTGTGACGACCTCGCAACAAACGATGCCTTAAATCATGACCTCGCACCACTAATAGTGGCATCGTATCCTGGGTATATTCAGGTTCTAACCCCGTAATTTCCCCCACCATTACAGTTTTGAGGTCTTGTTCATATCCCATTTTAATTTCAACTTCATTGCCAACATCAAATAATTTGTTATCCACCCATGTCATTTCTTGCTTCGCGACATCCCAAGTAACTAATTTCAAGTCAAACATACTCGGAGCTTCCAAATCCTCAGAGACTGAAACCGATACCAAATCAGCCTCTATTTCAGGGACAAGGGGTTTGCCTTGAATCAAAATTTTGAGATTAGGATTTAATAAGGAAGCATCATTTGGCATGATTTACCCCCTTTCAGTTAGGCTAGTAATCCGTAAAGGAGGAATCGTCAAAACCTTTCCAGGGTTTAACTTTCGAGGATTAATTAGACGATTTTCTGCGGCAATTACACGCCATAGGTAAGGATCGCCGTATTCTTCAGTGGCAATACTACTTAAAGTTTCTCCCCGTTTAACAATTCTCACAGGATCGTCAATGGGATTAGCAATTTTTGCCTTTTTTTTCGGTTCTTTCCACTCTTTAAATGTACAGCTTAAAGTGGCTCTTACAGGAGTACCATCTTCTAAAAAATGAGTAAGTGTTTTGGTGACACTTTCTAAAAAGCCATCAGGTAATAACACGCTATCTTTACCAGATATAGTTCCCCAAATCAGTTGGCAACGGGGAGGACGTTTGGGGTTTTTGCCGATACGGGGCTGAGTTAAATTAAAAACTTTACGAGTATAATTTTGAACATTTTCAGGTGGGAACCCCGAAAGTGTGGTGTCAAAAAACAAATCAAGGGTTAGTGTCGCCAAATCTTTAGACGCAACAGGACCATTTTTTTCGATTTTCCAGCCTGTTTTGACGATTTGCACTTGATTCGGGTTAAAAAGAACTTTGAATTTCTCAGCAAAGTCTCCAGGATTACTTTTTTCTGCTTTGATAGTTAATTTTTCTAATGTCATCGAATTTTTCCTCTACGTTCGCTTTCAATTACTAAACGTCGCATCAATTTGCGTTCCACTTGACTAGCTATAGTATCTACATCAATATTTGATTGAGTTGCTTCTTGAGATGAGGTTGCTTTTGTTGATAAAGGACTCGATAAAATTGTAGGAGGTGGCGATGAAGACTCTGTATTTGATACTATTGAATTGCGGTTTGATAAGTTTGGCTGACGGATACTACTCCTTAATGATGGTGAATTAGCTAAGGGTAAAGGCAAAGAATGAGGTTTTAAGGAAGAACTAATTTGGGAAGTTACAGAGATAAAGGGAAGGGAAGAAATGTTATTATTACTTTGATTAATTTGATTAGAGATATGAGCAGGTTTTGTTTTAAGGATAGATGCTGGTTGTTTTTGAGGATTTGGTGAAGTTGTAGAAAATGATATTTCCTCCTGGGTCAAATTAACTGAAGAATTTTGATTTTTAGCAGTTACTATGGGGAGATTTGTCGAAGAAATTTGAGATACTAGCTTTGCCTGTTTGGTTGAATCTTGGTCTTCTGGATAATTATTGTGTTGCTTATTTTGTTGCGTTTGTTTTGGGGAAACTAAAGTATTCAGATGATTGACAATCGGAAATGATGGTGACACAAAAGAATTTTGCAGTTTTGCTTGAATAATAGGAAATGGTTTATTAACCGGATTTTCTAATGAGGATATAGAGGTTTGATTAATTTTTGTTACCCCATCTGAAATTTGTTGAAATGGGATATTTGGATTTAATAATGAAGAGGTTTTCGAGTCCGTAAATTTTACTGGTAACGGCATTTGTTCTGTTTTTACTACTTCTTGAGAAGTAACTTTAGGAACAACTACCCGATTTTCTGATGAAGATGAGGATATAGAGGTTTGATTAATTGTTGTAACCCCATCTGCAATCTGTTGAGATGGGATATTTGGATTTAATTTTGGATTTAATAATGAAGAGGTTTTCGAGTCCGTAAATTTCGCCGGTAACGGCATTTGTTCTGTTTTTACTAAGTCTTGAGAAGTAACTTCAGGAACAACTACCCGATTTTCTGATGAAGATGAGGATATAGAGGTTTGGTTAATTTGAATTTTTGAAGTAGGAGATTGAATTTCATCCGAAAAATTAAAATTTGATAAATCTGTTCTATTTGGAGTCGGTATAGTATTATTAACTGTTGGAGTCGTTAAAAATTGAGAAAAATCTAACTTTCTTTGAATTATATTAGCCGAAGCCTGATTTTGGAATACAGTTGGCTGAACACTATACTCCCGATTCTTCATACTTTCTTCTTGTGCAAATGAGGCAGGCTGTGCATAAACAATCGGAATAGATTCGGAAGTAATGGTATTAGTATTATCCCAACGTTGCATTTGTTGGCTCAGAAGCGGCAAACGATTTAAAAAGCCATCACAACGATTAATAATGCGCTGACTCATCGCCATCCTCATCATTCCTGGTTGACATAACGGACGAGTTAGTCGATTTACTAACCCGTCATCGAGTGAATCTTGCCAATTTGATAAAACATTTGTCATAATTTAGAAATTCCTTGATGTACCAGTTCAATTCGTTCCACAGCAATTTCATCCCTACTAGCATTAAATTGTGGACCTTCCCACTTGACGGGATATGCCTTTTTAAACGTCCACCACATTACCGGAATTTGCTGATTGTTAAGTAAGAGAACTGTACCGTTCAACTGCTGGATCAACCCTTGGCTAGTTGCTTTGTACCAAATATAAAACAAATCGATATTGACTAATCCTCGACTTAAAACCAAATTTGGATAGGTGGTATGTTTAGGGAATTTGTGAACATAATCATTTAAGCCTCCTTCATTATAGGATTCCAACTCAATTTCACTACTTAAACCGCTAACTTCGCTAAAACCACCAATAACAACTCCTCCTATTTCTACGGCAAAGTTGTAAGCCATGTAAGGGTCGTGTCCCACTGAACTGAGAGTTGAGCCTGCGGCTAAAGCGGCATTAAGTGCGATAAATTTGGGATTCATATTTTTTCCTCCCTGAAGATTTTTTAATCTGACTTTTCAATATATACTTATTCGCTAAGTCGTTGATTAATTTGTGCTACTTGCGTCACCCACTGCTGACGTTCTCGATGTTCCATTGTCATAATTTGTTCGTAAGACCAGTGAAAATGGTAGGCAAGATAAGCTACCTCCTCCAAGAGTCGCTCTGGGGGGTAGCAAACTACTCCCCCACCGGAATGGTTTCCACTTCAAATTCACCCTCACAGTGGGGACAAACTACCCGCAGACGACTGTGACCGTTTTGATTAATTCTTTGATAAAAATCCTGTAAATAGACTAAATCTCCCGAAAATAACCCCTCAATTACCTTGGTGTTAATTTGATCTAAAGTTCCTAGTTTGACAATTGTTCGTGCTAAGAGAATAATCACCAAATAACCCGGATTTCTCTGCACTCTGGGGTCTCGCATCGGGGTAATTTCATCATAAGCAGTTGAAAGCCGCATAATGCCTTCGTGATGGCTATTACCTTCCGAGTCGAGATATCCTTGAGGCAATATAAAAGGAAATTCAGTTTGCTGCATGATTTTGCTCAAAGGAATATTAACCAAAAATCTTTAACCAGAAATATTTGCCATAAATGTTAGCCAACAGTAATACCTTCGTGAACCAGTTCTAGGGTTTCTATGGCTACTTCATCTGAAGTCGCATTAAAATCTGGAGCATTCCAAGTAGTCGGCCAGCAGTTTTCCAAATTCCACCTGATTTTTTCTTCTCCTTTGTCGTTTGCCAAAATAATTGAAAGGTTGCGCCGATCGCTCTCTCCATTTTGTAATTTTTTGTGCCATTCCCAAAGTTCTTGATTGTCGGTAACCCCCCGTTTGAGGGTTATATTACCATAACTATTAAGACCTGGAATTTGACGCTGATTTAACGCTTTATCTGTTCCTTCTCTGTAAGTTCCTGCATTCCGAGTCGCCGTCAAACCACTGCATTCGCGAAAACCAGCGTGAACAATACCATCCCATTCAACCCAAAAATTATAACCACTGTAGGGGTCATGGGGATTAGAAATTGTTGGCATAAAATTATCTCCTTAACAAAATTAAATCAAATAATTGTAATTCCGCTACTACTTTGAACAAGTAAAAGTTGGATAAATTCTCCTGGAATTGTAGGGGCTAAACCAACTTCTGCTATAACCTGTCCCACTTCTCGACTTTCGCTTGGGTTAGTTTGAGCATCACATTTGACATAAAATGCCTCTTGAGGAACAGCACCTTGGAGCGCGCCAATTCGCCACAAAGATTCACAATAAACGCTCAATTCCCTTTGCAGTCGCACCCATAAAGGGAAAGCATTAGGTTCAAACACAGTATCGGCTAAGTTACGATTTGCCCAGCGTCCAAAGGTGAGAAATAAGCGACGCACGTTAACATATTGCCATTCAGTCACAGAACTAAGAGTACGCACTCCCCACACTCGCATTCCTCGTCCTCGTAAGCTACAAATACAATTAACCATCGATCCGGTTTTTGGATTCAGCAATTCTTCTCGATCCGCATTTGTGAAGCGAAAACTCAAATCCAGCACTCCTTGCAATTCAAAATTAGCAGGAGCAGCAAAAAATCCGACAGTTTGGTCGCAAAGAGCGTAAATTCCAGCAATATGACCGCAGGGAGGAATAGGGTCTGAACGATTTTCTACTTTTAGCCAAGGTGCATATAATGCTCCATTATGGCTAGAGAGTTCCTGTCGTTGCCAATTTAGTTCTTTAATATCAGTAATATTCAAGGCATCAAGAATGGCAAAGCGATCGCTCATCTGCTCGCAATGCTCTAAAATCGCTTGCTGCATTTTAATAGTCGTTTGAGCATTTGAACCGACCATGATGTCGGGAACACAAACCAAATCAATATTTTCTATGATTTCGCTTGCTTCTAACCCCTGTTTAATAACATCAAGAGTATTGTCTGGTAAAGCAATTACATAACAAAGACGACCTCCGTTTTCAAAAAATCCTTTTACTGCGTCTCTTAGATATCCCTGTGCATGATGATTGCTTGATTGATCAAAATATTGGTCGAAATGAGTCGCTAAGGTTAACTTTTTTGGTTCGTTTGCACCTGATTTGAGCGATGCCAAGCCAAAAAACACCGGAACACCTGTCAGTAACTCAGGTTCTGGGGTAGGAACTATATGGTTTAGAGAGATACCTGGTATTTTTGGCTCTATTGGCATAGGACGTAAGCAATAAAGTTGTGTAAGCCAACATTTTCGTCTTGTTGATGTTGGGTTTCGCTTCGTGTAGGCCAACCTACATCATGTTCAAGTTTCATTTTCCTGAACCAGCCCATTGACTGAGACGGAAAATGACGAATTCTGCGGGTTTAACCACTGCTACGCCAATTTCTGTGACAACCTGACCTAAATCTCGAACTTCTGGGGGGTTATTTTCTGCATCGCATTTAACGTAAAAAGCTTCTTCAGGTGTTGTACCAAATAATGCTCCTCTACGCCATTCCATCATCAAAAAAGCACTAATATTACGACGGATTTTAGCCCAGAGTTCCGGGGTATTTGGCTCAAAAACTGTCCACTGAGTCCCTTTATCAATTGAATCTCGCAAGTAACTAAAGTGACGGCGAATATTTACGTATTTGAATTCTGTATTTGCATCTCCACCCAAGGTGCGGGCGCCCCAAACGCGAATATTACCGTTTAGCTGGCGTATACAGTTAATGCCATCAGGATTCAGCATATCTTGTTTGGCTTTGCTGAGATTATATCTTAAATCTAAGGCGCCCAAAATAGTTTCATTCGCAGGAGCTTTATGTACTCCTCTTTGAGTATCAACCCGCGCGTAAATTCCGGCAATATGTCCGCTTGGTGGAATATAAATATTTTTATTGCTGGCAGGATCGAAAACTTGAATCCAAGGGAAATACAAAGCCGCATAGGCAGAATTGAAGGGTTTAAGTTTTTGAACGTCTTCAGTCTTGCTCAGATCGATATTTTCTTCGCTATCGAGGACAGCAACGCGATCTCCCATCTTTTCACAATGGTCTTTGATATCATCCCTCAGAGCTAAATTTCCTGGCGCCGTGACAATGGTAATTTCATCAATAGCTTCAAAAGCATCCAAAACACCACTAACTTTACTTTCCCCAGTTATCCAAGTGACATAACAACGAGTTCCACCATTTCTGAAAAAGCCATAAACCGCATGAGCTAAAGTATTTTGCCCTTGGGTATCGCCACTAGGGGGTAAAAAGTCACCAAAGAATTTCTTAAATTCACTGAAGTTTGTACAGAGTTTAATTTCCCCTTCTTTAGCAATGTTGGGATCGCTTGGAATTACTGTTACAGGTAATTGAACTTGGTAATATCCAGTAATTTTTGCCCCTGAAGCTACGGCTTCTTTGAAATTTACAGTTGCGGACTTGTTTGCGCTATCATTCGTAATCGGATTTGTATCATCTAAATTAGCAGAATTTCCATCCACGAAAAAGCCATAAGTTCCCACAGTTGTAACTATTGGGTAATCTCCTGAAGGTAAGGGATACTTTTTTTGGTTGCCAGCTTTGCCTTCGCTAATCGCAATTGGAGTTGTAGCACTGCCGATAGACTTTGTTGATACGGTATTAGTATTAGCTGGCGCCCAAGCATTCGCTTTAATCGTACCAACAAAAGCGGCAACACTTGTTCCGACTCCTGCAATGGGGGCAGAACCAGAAGAAATTTCTTCGACGTAAACACCAGGAGAGAGATAGGTTGGCATTTCATTGACTCCTTACTATGTCAGGTAAATAATCTGGCAATAATCTGGAAATAATTAATATCTATTTTCGTTTTAGAGAGAAATTTTGATTAGTAATTACTTCTCCTCGTTTAATGACAAGCGATGTAGAAGCTAGTTGATAACCAGTTGCCTTGACAATCAGGTTTACAGTGCGTTGACCTAATTCTGAGGATTCTAACGCTAGTAAGCGATAATTACCTTTTTGATCGCTTAAAGTACTATCTCCACTATCTTGTATCTGGAGTTTGGCATTGACAACCGCTTTGCTTGGCTCATCTGCATCAGTAATTGTTCCTTTAATTCCGGTAGGTAAAAGGACAATATCCATCATAATAGTTGGAATTTTACCATTTTTTACATCGGAAGATATCTTAACTGTTTTTCTGCCTTTGTTATATCGAGTTCCGCTTCTAGGTAGAAATGTTTCTAGAGTATACTCCCCTACAGGTAAATTGATAAAGTGGAAAGAACCATCGCTAGTTGTAATTTTTCGGTCAGGTCGCTCAAGCATTTTTTCCCATTGCAAACCATATTGCAATGCTTTCAGAGATAAAATAGCTCTGAATCTTTCTGGCATCTCAATAATTTCCACTATCGCACCAGAAATTACTTTTTCCGTTTCTCCTTCCAAAACCTTACCTGCGATTGCTACTTGTTGGTTAGATACACTCATTTTGAGCATTGCGACTCTCCTCATCAACTACCAAATTAAGAGTTTGGCTGATAAACTCCTACCAGTCCAGCTTCTTCTCCTACTTCATCCACAGGAACAGAGATGGTTACAGTACAATGCAACACAACCTTGGGTCTAGTACCTTCTTTTCCCCCCATTGCCTGCCAAAATTCCCCAAAACTTTGTAAGTTACTGGGACGCAAGCTAATTAGTCTTAGAGGAAGTTCTTGACCTTCAAAGTTGTCTGCAACAAAGGTTTCCGGAAGCTTACGATAGCGCAGTAACACCTTCATCACTTCTCCTAAAAGTTGGTGTTCTGTCTTTATATCATCCTCACTTTGAGGCCAAGCTGTAATCAGATATGAACAATCAACTCTAGCAGGGGGACGTTTTCTAACTGCTTTACCATTGCTTTGACGCTCAACTGACCAGGTACTGCTGCGTAACTCTAAATTCTCCTGCACATCGTAAAGGAAAAAATTAATTGCTGGCTTTTTCTTAATTGCTCCTTGATAGGGGGTATCAAAGCTGATAAAAACTTCCGTATCTGCCGAAGGAACATCAGATGGAAGTTCTCGCTTCAATAGCAATTCTAAGGTAGTGTCTAGAGCGTCAAGCATAATCTAAGTAGCTTTAGTATAAAAAGTACTTGAATCTCAAGGCTTAATAAATTTGAGAGGAGCGAATGATAGTTCAAAATATTACAATCAATTTAGTATCATAGTAAACTCCATATACATTAAATATTGTGAATAAATATTGCGACTAACCGTAACAATTTAAAAAGAGTGTAATTTTATGAATATATTTTAAATGTCATCCAAACTGAAACCATTAAATTAGCGTTGCTGAATTTTTCGGCTACACTGAAAATCGAATTGAAGTTTTTTCCGTGTGGTCAAAAGGTGATGTAGTAATTTAGCTCACATCATATGATAAATATAATACATGTAATATTTATGCTCTATTGATATAGAGGTATATTTTTGGACTGTATCTCATTCAATTTATTAACTGGCTCTTAACTGAATATAGGAGATGACTTAATGTACCGACAGCAAATATCTCAAAAAGCTTCACCTTCGCCTCGGTCAACATCAAAAAGTAAGGCGGCGCCAATTCCAAGTAGTGGGTCATCATATGAGTCATTATCTTCGGTAGTACAAAGAGCGCAACAAGACCCTGAGAGTGTAAGTAAGGATGAGAGACAGCAGCTAGAGAGTGCGATTGGTACAAGGTCAACGCAAAAAATTTTGACGGGAAAGCAAAATTCGTGGGCGCCGGAATTTAAAGGGATATCAGAGCAGCTTTGGAGTGATGCGGGGCAAGTCGGAGAACCGATACAGGCAAAGCTGACAATTGGCGAAGTAGGTGATAAATATGAGCAAGAGGCTGATAGGGTTGCAAAAAATGTGGTGCAGCGCATAAATCAACCGGAAGCATTGTCTCCTAAACAGGGAGAAACGTTACAGCGTCAGGAATTACCGGAAGACGAAGAACTGCAAATGAAACCCCTGGCAGAGCGTCGAGAAGCTATTTATGGAGGACAAGCATCAAAAGATTTGGAATCTTCTATTAATAGCGCAGGGGGTGGTGGACAACCTTTAGATAGAGGTTTGCAACAGTCGATGGGTCAAGCGATGGGGGCAGATTTTAGTAGGGTGAAAGTGCATACGGGCGCACAGGCTGACCAGTTGAATCAATCTATTCAGGCGAAGGCTTTTACGATGGGGCAGGATGTCTTCTTTCGGCAGGGAGCTTATGAACCGGGAAGTCAAAGGGGACAGGAGTTGATTGCCCATGAGTTGACCCATGTAGTACAGCAAAGTGGTGGGACACTACAGCGCTCGTCTCAGGTACATCGAGAATTGCAACACCTAAACACTAATAAAACATCTGCATTAGAAGGCGATAGACCCCTACAAGAGATTGGAGAAATTAATTCAGAACTACAGCCTGAAATGATTCAGCGCAAAGGCGAATTTAAAGCCCAATACCAAAAAAATCCAGAATTAGCAAAAGCTGCTGTGAAGGCGGACTATGCTGATTATGCTGACTATCAAAACATTTTTGAATTAAAGTTAGGGGTTGGATTATATAAAAACAAAAACGCAATGGACGGCGCTGATATAATGCTTGCTAAGATGAGAGCAGCAATGGAAGCCGCCGGGTTTGCTGATAATGACATCAACCAAGCTTTTGCGATCAAAAAAGGTGAAGAATTGGGTGGAGTTTTACTGGCAGATGTTAGTCAGGCAATCTTAAGCGGCAACTTGCGCGAAAAAATGGGGATGGTTTACCAAGCACGCTCTGCAATTACCCAAGCATTAGATGTGTTACGGAAACAAGATGCTCCCAAAATTCCTTTGGGTGAAGAAATTCTGTCTGAAGAAATGAGTCAATCAATAGACAAGTTGAAACTGGAGCCTTCCGTAGCGATCTTAAAGCGTAGAGATTCTATACAGAACCAAGATAGACAAGCGAATAAAGCTTTAAAGCAAAAATTAATCACAGGAGAATACCTCAAAGACTTAGGGGTTCCTTTGTCAGAAAGAGAAGAGAAAGCCTCTCAAGAACAAGAAATTAATGGGAAGAAAGATAGGAGATTTATACCTGGGAGTGAATATTATATAGTTCCACCCAAGCCAAAAATGAAAGAACAGGAGCAACTTCGGCGAGTAGTATCTGGCTTATCTGGCTCTACGGATATGTATTTCCACATAGCCAAGCATCTTAATATGGATGAGTCTGAACGGAAACTATTAAGGTTAGCTGCTTTAGGACAGATGATTGTAAATAACGATCACAGCTACCATGAAATCATGCATGTTGCTAGAACCCAAGGAGGTTTGACTGATTATCCCGACGAGTTACCAATTGGTTATACGACACTAAGTCCTCTGTCAGAGGACGAAATTATTAATACAACTACCTTAGAAGATTTTCCTGGAGACAAGCAAGCAAAAGACTCAATGGTAGAGTTTGCAACAACCAAGGAAGATATCACGAAAGTAGGTGGAGAAGCAGCGAAGGGTAGCCACAAATATTCAGCTATTCTTGCAAAAGTTGATGAGTATCATCAGAATCCCAAAATAAAAACTCTTGAGGAGATCAAACGTCTTGTAGACGTTTGGTTAAACGCGAAAAAACCAGGTATACTTGCATCAAAAAACACAAAAACACAATGGGAAAAAAGCACGAGACGGCAAAAACTCATTGAACTAAAGAACGAAGCAGATAGATTACTAAAAAGAGAATCTGAATATCTAAAGTTAGATTTTGATTCGGCTAAACAATATATTCTTGATCAATTAGTAAATGCGCCTGAAGATAAGCAGTTATCCATCCAGAAGAAAATGGAGAACTTCATTGATACTTACATAAAAAAAATAACTCAAGATTCTAGTTTAGGCAAAAAACTAGATAAAGTTAAAGCCCAAGAGTTTAAGCAAAAGTTAGAACAGAAAAAGGAAGAATTAAATAAGATAAAAATTCTTTTAACAGGGACAACTGATGATTGGCAGAGTAAAGACTTTAGAGCTAAAAAATCAGATTTAGATTTAGATTTAAGCAACGTTGATATTCCTAATTTAGATATAACAGGTAAACCTGTGGATATTTCTGATCCCAAAGGTATGTACGGAAAGCTTGATGCACCGTTGAAGGGAGATTTAAAGAAAGCTCTGAAACAATACGTAATTGACAATAGAAATATTATTGAAGCGTTGGGTAAAGATGTATCTAGTTATCCCGTTCTAACAGCAGGAAGGAAGAGGGAGGCTCAAGACGATGCACGATCTCAACTGTATCAAAGAGATATAGAAGACTTTACTACTAATATAGACACATCAATGGTGGAAGCCCTCAGCCCAAGCTCCCCAATTGATAATTTGTTACGACAAATTGAAGGGAAACCAATGCCTCAAGAGCTAGAAGCTATAAATGCTTATAGTGAACCAGGTTTCTACACGATGATGAATCGAATTCTTAATAAATCCAGAGACAAAGAATTTATGAGCAAAGTACCCAGAGAGGCAAAGGCTTTAGTTAGCTTGGCTATTTCTGGCTTAAGAAAAATGAAGCCTTACGAAGGTGGTACTGTCTATCGCGGTCAACCAGGACTCGATTCGGATTATGTTAAAAAGGAACTTATTACAAAGCCCAAAAATGAAAGAAAAAAGATTTTGGAAAGTGAATTTAAACATGATCTCCATTATAAGCAGTTTATCAGTACTTCTAAGCGACCTTATCAAGCATATAGTACTCAAAAAGGTAAATGGCTGGCTATGGAGATACAAAATGTAAAGACTGGAGTAGACATTTCTGCCATCGCAAATACTTTATACGAGCGTGAGGTACTATTCCCACCAAACGTAACATTAAAAGTAAAAAGTGTGGAAGATAAATTTGTAAATAAAGTAATAAGTGATACAGGGAAGGAGACTTTTGATGAATCAAACAAATATGCTGAAGCTCCTATAGCTGACAGAGAAGGACGTGTCAAAGTAGTTTATGAAGAGGTCTAAGCAAAATCTGATCAGTAACAAATGGATGTTCCCTGTTCCCTTGTGGTTGTACAATGGTTAATAATCGCTCTAAAAATTTTTAAATAGAAGAATGAATGACTTCACTTTATGACAGAATGATTAACTTTTTTGAAGAGGATGGTTGGTATTATAAACCCTTCAAAAATATTCACGCGATACAGCTACCTTTCAAGGGGGAAACGGCAGAGTGGGTATGCATTGCTCAAATCCAAGAAGAAAACCGACTTTTTGTATTTTATTCTGTTTGTCCGGTAAAAGCTACTGCTGAAAATCGCCCAACCGTCTCTGAGTTTATTATGCTAGCTAACTATGATATGCTCGTCGGCAACTTTGAGATGGATATGTCAGACGGAGAAATTCGCTTTAAGACTAGCGTAGGTTTCGGGCAATTAGATTGGTCAGATGAGTTAATTAAGGTTGCAGTTTATACCAACGTTTTTTCTGTAAACCAATACCTACCTGGACTCCTTCAAGTTATAGAAGGAACAATTTTGCCGAGGAATGCGGTTTACTTGGCAGAAATGGGAAGTGATGAATCGCAATAATTCTAATGCCTTCACAAAGTGTGATCGGGTGGTTGATGCCATGATAATATGGGAGCAAAAACTGCATTTTTCAGACAAATTAAATACGAGCGTCATAACCTATCGAAACCAATCAATTATGGTGCGTTCGCATCTGATAACTTCAAAATTGCTTGTGATGCTAACTAAATTTACACCTAATACATAGTGCATACTGCGTGAAGTGATTAGCTAAAGAATATATATTTACTAAACCAGTGTTCTCAAAAATAGAACTTAGCCCCGATTTAAATGGGTTGCAACCTCTTTTACAGCGATTAGA
>ERZ1066120.323-NODE-323-length-47326-cov-15.504580_pt1 | contig 47326 bp, 45 predicted proteins | sample MGYA00382767_ERZ1066120 | MGnify/ENA primary metagenome ERZ1066120 (study PRJEB33369, sample SAMEA5778350) | biofilm metagenome | biome: Industrial cooling water; feature: Water cooling tower basin; material: Biofilm | place: United Arab Emirates | collected...
GGAGTGGGGAGTGGGGAGTGGGGAGTGGGGAGTGGGGAGTGGGGAGTGGGGAGTGAATCAATTTTAGATTTTAGATTTTGGATTTTGGATTGTGCTTCTCCTCCAGCTCCTCCAGCTCTCTTCTCTGCTCCCCCAGCTCTCTTCCCCGACTCCCCCAAAGGCGTTGGTACTTCTAACTTAAGATACTGTAAATCGCTCAAATGTACTTGACGCAGAATTTGCGGTAATAAATGCTGTGTAGTGGCTCCAGGCGAGAGGGTAAACCATTCGCGATCGTTTTGCCAGACTTGCCAGGTAACGTGAGGATGGCACAGGGCAATTTGCTGGATCGCATGTTGTACCGCTCTCATTTGCTGGCTGGGAGAGGGCATTCCCTGACGGCGTTCCACCCAAGTTGTAAATAAATTGGAGACGGTGACAACTGTACCAGGGGCGATCGCTACTGCTTCTGTCTCGATTGCTTCACCGCGATCGCTATACTTCACGCGCCATCCGTCACAAGTCTCAACCGCACGACTCAAAATTTCTAATTCCGACAGCTGGGCAAGACTATGTAGTGCCTCGCCGCGAAATCCCAGACTCGTCACTTGCCACAAATCTTCACAAGTGCGAATTTTGCTGGTGCTATGGGCAGTGGCACACGCTTGCAAATTCTCTAAATCCATGCCACAACCATTATCAGCAATGCGAACGCGCCACTGTTGCGGATAAAGGTAAACAACTATTCGCGTGGCTCCAGCATCAATAGAGTTTTCTGCCAGTTCCCGTACTACGGCAGCTAGAGAATCGATCGTCTCTCCAGCAGCAATTAGATGCACGACCTCAGTAGGTAAAGGTAAAATCCCAAGTTTCATAAGATCTAGTCTAATGGAGGGGCTGGGGACAGTGACCAGTTATCAGTTATCAGTAAGAGCGTGAAGACAGGAGACAGGAGACAGGAGCCAGGAGTCAGAAATTTACCACTCACTACACCCTACACCCTATACGCTAGGCTCCATTCACTTTTTTATAAACATTTTCTGGGATTTGTTCTTAGTGGTGACGAAATGTGGTTCGATGACTGTAGATAGGTGTTGAAACCTCTATTGCAACAAATTTTACTCACAAATACTTACAAATATGGAATCAACTGAGAGTGGTAAGCATATGGCTGAGTGCCACTTTTTGAGTTTGCTACTCTATCTTTTGTAAGATATTTTGAACGTTCTTTCTAGAGAAAGAGCGTTTCAAGTTGTGTTTGTTGGTAAATTACAAAACAATGCAATTTGGAAGGAAATTATTATGAGTAACAATCCTTTGGGGGGCGTGATTCCGCCACAGCCACCCATTGACGCTCAATCAAATGCTCACGCACTAAAATCTCGTTTGGAATGGGGCGAACCTGCTTTTACAGTCATTGATGTGCGCGATCGCAATGCTTACAACGACGGGCATATTATGGGTGCTATGCCCATGCCCATCGATGGATTGGTAGAACGGGCAAAACCTGCTTTGGCTATAAGTAGAGATATTTATCTCTATGGTGAAACCGACGAGCAAACTGCTGATGCAGCTCAACAACTTCGTAGTGCAGGATTTGAGCATGTGTCAGAACTCAAAGGTGGTTTACCAGCATGGAAGGCAATTGGTGGACCAACCGAAGGTATAGTTGAATCGCAAACTCCTCCTGGTGCTGACGATTATAATGTTGTCGCCCGCGTGCAAAATCATTTAGAAACTCAGCAAAAAGACGTGTAATTTGTTCGCTGCTGAGCGATCGCGTTAAGTAACCCAGGTAATAAAAATTACTCCCACTTCAACACAACTTTGGAGTGGGATATTTATTGAGAATTTATCATCGTGAGAATTTATCATCAAACGTTAAAAAACTTAAAGCGCATTATTGCAATTTGTAAAATTGATTGTTACATTGCAGTAAAAGTCATGAAAAAAATTGCGCCCAACGTTTTTAGATATGTTTTTAGGTATAATTTATCGTCATCCCCCATTGAAAGCACGGTCTTTAGTTTATGACTTGAAAGCACGGTTGGATTGGGGTGCGCCAGCATTGACAATTATTGACGTGCGCGATCGCAGTGAGTTTCAAACTAGCCATATCTTGGGGGCAATTTCTATGCCACTCGATCGATTAGCTAAGCACGCCCTTTCTAGCCTAGAACTGACACGAGATATCTACATATATGGCGAAACAGATGAAGAGACAGCCCAAGGCGCGGCTTATTTGCGATCGGTTGGCTATGTTAATGTCTCGGAACTGCGCGGAGGCGTGGCAGCTTGGAAAGCTGTAGACTTTCCAATTGAGTCGTTCGCCTACTAGTGAGAAGGCTGTTTTCTCCTGATGCAATTGCATGGTGCAAAATTGGCGATCGCGGCTCTAAAATACTCTACAGTGAAATGCATGAATGCAATCGATTTAGGAGTCGCGACCGTGCCAGCAGCAGTAGGAGTCATCGAAACTTTGGGGTTTCCGGCAGTGCTAGCCGCAGCAGATGCAATGGTGAAGGCGGGTGAAGTCACCCTCGTTTACTATGGTATTGCCGAAAAGGGAGAATTTTTAGTCGCAGTTCGCGGTAAAGTAGCAGAAGTGAAAACATCTGTAGCAGCAGGGATTGTGGCTGCTGAAGAAGTATACGGCGCTCAAGTCATCGCCCACTATATCATTCCCAATCCCACAGAGAACATAGAAACAGTACTGCCAATTCAATACACTCGAAAAGTGGAACAGTTCCGCACATTCTAGAACGAGGCAATCGCAGTGGCGATCGTTTACTAAAAGTTATTGTTCTTAAAATAGGAATAAATATCTATTGACAAATGAGAAATGACACAAAGTGCTTTCGCTCTGTCAAAATATAGGATGAGCATTTATAGAACCTATTTCTTAAGCTCTATACTTGAAATTCTTGACACGATCTATTTGGGGAGATAGCCAGAGTGCCACAGGCAGTTGGATCGATTGAAACAAAAGGTTTTCCGGCGGTGCTAGCCGCAGCAGATGCGATGGTGAAAGCCGGACGAGTAACTTTAGTAGGTTATATCAGAGTTGGTAGCGCCCGTTTTACTGTTAACGTGCGGGGTGATGTCCAAGAGGTTAAAACTGCTGTTGCAGCGGGAATTGATGCAATAGAAAACGTATATGGAGGTACGCTCGAATCCTGGGTGATTATTCCTCGTCCGCACGAGAACGTAGAAGTCGTGTTACCAATCGGCTTTACTGATGAAGTCCTACCCTTCCGCGACTCGGTGGAGCGACCATTCATTCAAAGGTAAAGAGAGAATTGGAGACAAGGAGATAAGGGGGAATTTGGAACTTATCCTCTCACTACTTACCTCTTGCCCCTACTCCCTACTCCCTATTCCCTACTCCCTCATTTTGTGACTCGCATTTCAATTATTATTCCGGCGTTAAATGAAGCAGGTTGTATTGAGCATACTCTGCGACAGCTAAGCGTTCTCGAGCCTCCAGCATGGGAGGTGTTAGTTGTCGATGGTGGTAGCGAAGATGGCACGGCAGCGATCGCCCAAGCTGCGGGTGTGCGAGTTTTATTATGCACCGAAAGGGGACGTGCGATTCAAATGAACCAGGGGGCAAAAGCTGCTACTGGGGAGATTCTTTGTTTCCTACATGCCGATACCTGGGTTCCCGCCGATTTGGTAGGGATAATCGAGCAGACTTTAGCAGACCCTAGAGTTGTGGGTGGGGGATTTATTTCTCTGATGGTAGGTTCTGACAAAACCCGCTGGTGGATGTCTCTGCACAACTTTCTCAAAACTTACTACGCGCCGTTACTGTTTCGCCCCCATTTATTTTTTCGGGGTTTGAGGTTACTGTTTGGCGATCAGGCAATCTTTTGTCGTCGAATTGATTTTTGGCAATGTGGCGGTTTCGATCGCACCCTCACAATTATGGAAGAAGCCGATCTCTGCTTGAAATTAGTCGGACAAGGACGCATTCGGCAAGTCAATCGCATCGTCCAAAGTAGCGATCGCCGCGTTGCCCATTGGGGCTTTTGGCAAGCGACAATAATATATTTGTACATTGGTTTTTTGTGGGGGTTTGGTATTTCCCCCACATACTTAAAGCAACTGTATCGGGATATTCGGTAATTGGTCATTTGTCATTGGTCATTTGTCATTGGTAAGAGGCGAAAGCATTATGCGCGGTTTCTTACTTCCGACTGCCGACTTCCGACTGCCGACTTCGTGAGTTGTTGGCGAGCAGTGAATTCTTACCTATAATTCTTACCTATACGCTACTCTCTTCTCTCCCCCAGCTTCCTCAGCCTCCTCAGCTCCCCTAACTCTGTTTTCTCGGGTGACTACCATTTCTACTTGAGTAGGTGCTGAGACAAGACCTCTACGTACGGGTTGTACGGGACGGCTGTTGACTAGCGAGAGTTCTAGGTTAGACAAGATGGTGGCTAAGACTAATTTCATCTCGAACATAGCAAAGGCTGCACCAATACAGCGTCTCACGCCGCCGCCGAAGGGTAAATATTCGTAAGGAGAAAACTGTCGTTCCAAAAACCGTTCTGGCTTAAATTGCTTTGGTTCGGGATAGATATCTTCGCGTTGGTGGGTGAGATAGATACAACCTACCAATACCGCACCTGGATCTAATTGTTGTCCTAAAAGGGTGACAGGCGATCGCACGACTCTAGGAAAGGTGAGCATTCCGACAGGATAAATTCGCAGGGTTTCGGAACAGACGGCGTTGAGGTAGGGTAGCCGCATCAACATATTCTGGGCACTTTGGTCTGGGGTATCGCCTAGAGTGTCCAGTTCTGCGAGCAACTTTTGCCGAACTTCGGGCAGTTTGTGAATCCAATATAAAGCCCAAGTCAAAGCTGTGGCTGTGGTTTCGTGACCTGCAACTAACAGCGTCATCAACTCATCGCGTAATTCCTCATCTTTCATCGGTTCTCCTGCTTCATCCCGCGCCGCCATGAGCAAGCTGAGGATATCAGTCCGATTGGGATCGGGATTGGCGCGACGTGCTTCGATTTCCTCGTCTAGCAATCGATTGAGTTGCTGCTTTTGGCGCAAAAAGTTACCCCACGGACTCCACGCACCCAAATCTTTTTGTAAGATGGGAAAGAATAAGAGGCTGGCTTTGAGCGGAGAATTCGTTAACTCCAGCATATTGTAGAGGAGTTGCTCGATCTGTCGGTAGCGTTCCCCTTCCCTCAAACCGAAGACAGCCTGCAAAATTACGTTGAAGGAAATGGCTTGCATCGACTCCCGCACCGAGAAAGACTGACTTGGTTTCCACTGACGGATAACTTGTTTGGTAATCTCGGTAATAATTTCACCATAAGCCTTCATCCGATCGCCATGAAAGGGAGGAACCATCAGTTGGCGTTCGCGGCGGTGGCGATCGCCACTCTGCATAATTACGCCATAATCTCCTAGTAATGGGGCAAAAATTCGGTTAATTTCTCCAGGCGCGTCGAACTGCTTGTAAGTATCGTTCGTGAGTATTTCCTGTAAGAGTTGGGGACTGCTGACGTAAACAATGGGGCGATAATTTAGACCTACCTTGAGAGTAAACCAGTCGCCGTAGCGTTGAGCGCAGGACTCCATCAGAGCAAAAGGGTTAGCAATCCACTGTAGCAGTTGGACGAGCGGTAGAGCTTTTGGACCTTGGGGTAGGGACATAATTTCTGTTGGTGAATCTCTTTTATTATTTACATCAGCCTAAAGCAGCCAAATTACAGAGAAAACTACTACAGAACAACTTCTATAGAGAGAACTACTGTACTGGAATAAATCTACCGCAAGCAGATGTATATTCAACCCCGATCGCCTTAAACTTTCCTAGCGTTTCCTACAAATTGCGATCGCTATGGTGGATATTTACATTCTCGATTTGTTTGTGATTGGGCTATTACTACTAGCAGTCACGCTTGGTTCGGGTTGGATTTCCCGCTTACCCTTTTCTTTTGCCCTGATTTATCTAATTGTGGGAATTATTCTCGGTCCCTACGGTTTTAAGTTAGTGCAAGTACAACCAAATGCCGAGTTTTTGCAACGACTGACAGAATTTGTCGTCATCGTCTCCGTATTCAGTTGCGGCTTAAAAATGAACCGCCCTTTACAACTACAAGCATGGCAAATTACAGCCAGGTTGATTGGGTTTCTCATGCCGATTTCAATTGTAGCGATCGCGGCAGTGGGACACTGGTTGTTAGGAATGGGTTGGGGTGCAGCCGTGTTGCTGGGTGCAATTCTTGCCCCTACCGATCCCGTACTTGCCTCTGAAGTACAGCTAGCAGATATTGACGATGAAGATGAATTGCGTTTTGGTTTAACTTCCGAAGGGGGTTTGAATGATGCGCTGGCGTTTCCTTTTGTCTATTTTGGACTGCACTTATTAAAAGACTCGAATCTAGATAACTGGTTTAAACAATGGGTAGCGGTAGATTTAATTTGGGCGATCGCATCTGGAATTGTTGTGGGAATTGCCGTAGCTAAAGCGATTACTTGGGTCGATCGCAAGTTACAAAAACGCCGTCCCGCAGATGTTTTGATGGAAGATTTTGTTGCTTTAGGAACGATTTTAGTTACCTATTCCCTGGCAGAAATTGTTAACGGTTACGGATTTATTGCCGTATTTGTCGCCGGATTAGTCGTACAGCGCAACTACACAGATCCAGAAAAACGCCATTCGGAATTAGAATTCGTCGAACGGATTGAAAAGTTAATGGAAGTCGGGACGATCCTATTATTAGGGTCGCTGCTGAGAGTCCAACCTTTGCTGCAAAATCTGGGAGGTTCACTGATGGTAGTAGGTTTATTACTCTTTGTCATCCGTCCCGTGGGAGCCTGGGTAAGTACTATTGGAGCCAATCCTCCCGTAGAATGCGATCGCAGTCGCTTACATCCTGCTAGTCGCTGGTTATTCGGTTGGTTTGGTATTCGGGGTGTTGGTTCTTTGTATTATCTCTTCTATGCCTTTGGTGAAGGTTTAAAAGACCAACCTGCCGAACAAATTGCTTGGATTACTTTCACTACAATTGTCATTTCTGTAGTTTTACACGGAATTAGTGCTACTCCTTTAATGAATTGGTACGAGCGCAGAATTAGAGGTAAAAGTAGAGGTCAAAAACATGCTACTCTACCCGAACAGAGTGAATGAATAAAATGTAGAGACGTTACATATAACGTCTCTACATTTTTACTATTTCGCTATTTTTTCCAATAACCCTTTGGCTTGGTCTTTTAAACTAGTTTTACCTTCTTGTGCTTGAGCGTCGATATTTTTGATATTTGCCTTGAGATTTGGATCGAATTTCTGGTTAGCATTGCCTCTGGCTTGCTTAGCTTCTTCCATTAATCCTGTAGCTTCGCTATACTCGTAAGCCCGCTCGATCTTCTCCTGGGGTGTCGGCTGATATTCTGGAGGAACGAGTTTTGTCTCTTCAAAAGTAGCTGCATAAGCAGGTGAACAACCAGTAATTGATATGCCAAAAAAGCCCAGGAAACTAATTAAAGCGAGTAATAAAAGTTTTCGCAATACTCCTTGTTTTAGAGCAAACAAAAGACTCTGCATAACAAATTCTCTCTCAAAAATTGACGATGAGAGCAGCTTACATTTACAGCCAGATCTATTCCTTCTATCAAAGGACACAATATAATCCCTACTCCCTACTCCCTACTCCCTGCAAAAGCCATTCCTGCTGAATTTGAATACCGCGACTTTCTAGAGTTTGTTCAAATAAGTCTGTGGGTAGGGCTTGTTCTACAGTCCACACTCCAGGGTGTTTGAGTTTGCCTGATAATAGAAGTTGGGCGATGCTCCCAGTACCACAACCAGCCGCGATCGCCGTATTGTGATGTATTAATGTCGAACAATATCCCTTTTGCTGTCCGTCTTTTACCCCCGTTACCTCAGAACGAATTGCCACTCCAATCCCGCTGAAACGATTGGTCACGTCGGTCATATAATGGCTGACGTGGGATAGAAATTCGATTGCACCGCGTTGCTGCATCCAAGATTTGGGGAAGACATGGGCAGCAATCCAAGTTAGATGATTGTAAAAATCGGGAACGGAACCAAATTTGGTAATTACGGTTTTGACGGGAAAGGCTTCAGGTAAGGTAAAAGCTTCTGGCATATCGAACCAGTAAACGCAGGATTTACCATAGGGTGCGGGAAAATCTACCGCTTGGCGATCGCTATATGGTTTAATCTCCGTCCATTTGCCATCGATCCAAGCGGTAAAAGGCTTCTGCAACCCTAAAAATGTCGTTCGCATCACCGTCACGCCAGCACCCCCAGAACCCGCCACTAGGTAACTGAGATGGATGCGTTCTGGCTGGTCTAATTTTTCTACTCCCTGGCGTACCATACTGTTTGAGATTCCAGGGAAAACGCCTGTATTGACAATTGCAGTCACCCCTGCTGCTTCCGCTTCCGGACACAGAGCTAACACTTTGCGGGTATAGGAACGATGATCGCTGACATCTAAGTAGTTTACGCCCGTTTCGATGCAAGTTTGTAAGACGTTAGCATCGCGATAGTGGAAGGGTCCAGCGCAATGGATGACAAGATTAGAAGTGGCGATCGCTTCTCTAAGTTTATCTTTGTCTGCTAAGTCTAAAGATAGAGATCGGACTTGCGAACCTATATATTGAGAACCTATATGCTTGCTAGCTGCGGCTGCTGCTTCAGCGTTGCGGCTGGTAATGGTAATTTCTGCTGATGTATGGCTGGCGATGTCTTGGGCGACACTGCTACCAATCCGTCCCCGTCCGCCAAGAATCAAAACTCGGTCTGTCATCGATCCAGAATTATTGCTCCTCCTCTATTTGAGCAGATTTTCTGTCTACTTTTCCTCAGTAATAGGAATGAATTTAGGTTCATCCTAGTTGTTACCCCGCTAGCTAAATAACCCATGCGATCGCCTTTTCTATATGGGGACTGGTGAGTGCGATCGCTGTTTTGTCGCTAAAACTTACAATTGACTAAAAACCAGTCACAAATGACAACTCCAATACGGAAAGCTGTAGCGAATAATTTTGCAGACAAGTTTATTTATTTACATGGTTTTGCCTCCAGCCCTCACTCGGCTAAGGCAACTTATCTGCGCGATCGCTTTACTGAAGTTCAGTTTTCCTTGTGCGTTCCCGATCTCAATCAGGACGATTTTTCTCATTTGACAATGACGCGGCAGTTACATCAAGTTGCCACCCTGCTACCATCACCTCCTACACCCGTCACAATTATTGGTTCTAGTTTGGGTGGGCTTACCGCAGCTTGGCTAGGACAAAAATATCAGCAAGTTCAACAGTTAGTATTACTCGCACCCGCCTTTGAATTTCTTACCCATTGGCTGCCACGTTTGGGATCGGCACAACTTCAGCAATGGCAGACAGAGAAGTACTTACAAACTTATCACTATGGCGAAAAGCGCCTGCTGCCCTTAAATTACAACTTCGTCCTCGATGCCAGCCAATACCGAGAAGTAGAACTTTCTCGTCCCCTCCCAACCCTCATCCTCCACGGCATTCATGATGAAGTGATTCCGGTGCAAGCTAGTCGCGACTTTGCCCGCCACCGTCCTTGGGTTCAATTAATCGAACTAGAAAGCGACCACGCTTTAGCTAATGTCCTACCTGAAATTTGGGATATAATTAAAACTTTCTGTCAGTTGTCAGGGAGTCGGGAGCGGTAAGAGCGACTTCACCCAAAATATTTGTTTAGAGCAAAGTTTTTTGGAAAAACCGCCCGTACAGGAGTTGGGAGCCAGGAATCAGGAGTCAGAAGTGAGAACTAGTTTTTCTGCCTCAGCCCCTTTTGCCCTCTCAGCCCCTCCCTCAGGTCTCTTCTAGTCCCCAGCCCTTAGTTAGATGCTGCCTTTTATCCGCTCAGATCTGGTTCAATTCAACGCTTACAAACCCCATCCGAACAGTGCTTCTGGAAAAGCTGTCGAGTCATCAATGCCGCTCGATCGCCTAGATACGAATGAAAGTCCGTTCGATCTACCCCAGGAATTGAAAGAAAAGCTGGCTTGGATGTATCAGCACGAACTGGAGAGCAACCGTTATCCCGACGGAGGACATGCTCAACTTAAAAGCGCGATCGCTCAGTATGTCAATGAGTCAGCGGCATTAGATAATTCTAGTTTCACTAGCGCAAATATTTCTGTTGGAAATGGTTCGGATGAATTGATTCGTTCGCTGTTGATTGCGACTTGCTTGCGGGGAGAAGGAGCGATTTTAGTTGCCAATCCTACCTTTTCAATGTATGGGATTTTAGCTCAAACTCTGGGTATTCCCGCGATCGCAGTGGGGCGAAATGCTAAATTCGAGATCGATCTAGATGCAGCAAAATTGGCGATCGCAGATCGGCAAAATCCTCCGATCCGAGTTGTGTTTGTCGTGCATCCTAATTCACCTACAGCTAATGCTTTAACTGCGGCAGAATTGGAGTGGTTGCGCGGCATTCCAGAGGAAATTTTAGTTGTTATTGACGAAGCTTATTTTGAGTTTAGTCAGACAACTGCTGCCAGTGAATTATTACAGCGATCCAATTGGATTATACTGCGGACATTTTCTAAAGCTTTTCGTTTGGCAGCGCATCGGGTAGGATATGCAATCGCCCATCCAGAATTAATTGCGACACTGGAAAAAATTCGCTTACCCTACAACTTACCTGCATATTCTCAAGCAGCCGCTGCGATCGCACTCCAAAACCGTCACGACTTATTGGCAACCATTCCACAAATTTTGTCTGAAAGAAGTAGGCTGATGCAAGCCCTAACTGCTTATCCCCAGTTCAAAGTTTATCCGAGTGCAGCTAATTTTATTTTTATGCAATTGCAGCAAGATGCGATCGCTTCAGCTCCCGATTTTCTCAACCAATTGCACCAACAGTTACAAGCTAGCGGTACTCTAGTCAGACAGATTAGCAACGGTTTACGGATTACTGTCGGTACGCCAGCAGAAAATGCGCGCACTTTAGAAAGAATGCGATCGGTCGTACCATCTCAATAAAACCGTACCCTGCTTTTTGCTATTACTAATCAAGCAAACTTTTCCCACGCTTGAGTCACAATTTCACTCAGCCTGCGCCGCTGGCGATCGTCCAATAGGCTATCATCTGCTAGCAGTTGAGCGGTCAACTGATCTAAAGATTGCCCTTGGGAGCGGACAAACTGAATCACGCCCGCGATCGCGGTGGCTACCAATTCATCGCTGATTGGTTTTTGTCGTAGGTCAATAATTTCTTCGGGGCTGGTTGGAATGGGATAATGCATGGCGGGAGTTTACACAAAGAAAAACTGTTTTAATAAATCCAAGCAAAGTTGTAAATTTTTTTAAACTTGTTCTAAGTAAACTTAGTTTTGGCAAGTTTAGCCTAGGCTAAACCCTTGTCACCTCTGTCCAAATCGGTAGTTCACCCGTAGCTAAAAGCGCCAAGATGAAAGAACTCTTGTACATTGAAATCCCCACACCAGACACAGCCGCCGTTCGGAGCTGGTTGCAAGCGTTTGAGCCAGGAATCGGGCAAAAAGCGATCGCGCCTGAAGGTTTTCGCTTACAGATACCAATAGATACAGCGATAGAAACAAATATTTCAGATCCGACTGGAAAAAAGCTAGGGGAGATCTCCGCTTTTGTCTGGTCCGTACAGCGCACTACATATTTAAAAATCTTCCGTTGGGCAGATTTCCCTCTACCAGGAGAACGACAAATTCTGCAAAGTCTTGTTACACAGATTAGAAGTAAGTTTCCCCATCACTATCCCGTACCACCAACAATCGATCTATCCCAGCAATCTATTTTTGACGCGCTTGCTCCCTACTATCCCCTCACCGTCAAGTATTTTCAGCAAATGCCCAATGGCGCATACGATCTCCAACGAGTTTATTGGTGGGAACAGAAATGGCGTGAAGGGGTACAGAATCCGCAGCAGCCGCGTCAAGTAATTTTTTCAGGAGCAAAAAATTATGTAGAGAGGTTACATGTAACTTCTCTACAACCGACATACGACCTGATCTACATTGGTGGCGCGTTGGGTGTAATTCATGCGACGGTGATGGCACAGCTGGGTTATCGCGTGTTGCTGTTGGAACGTTTGCCCTTTGGACGGATGAATCGGGAATGGAATATTTCCCGCACGGAATTACAAAGTTTAATTGACTTGGGCTTGCTGACTCCCGCAGAATGTGAAAGCGTTATCGCACGAGAATATAAAGACGGATTTAATAAGTTTTTTGATGGTAACAATCCACCTCGCTTACAAGCGCCAATTCTACACACTCCCACGGTGCTAAATATAGCCTTAGATGCGGAAAGACTACTGCGATTGTGTGGGGAGAAGTTAAAAGCTGCGGGAGGTGAAATTTGGGATGAAACTGAGTTTTTACGTGCCGAGGTCGAGCGATCGCAAACTTTAGTTCAAGTTCAGCATTTACCCAGCCAAACTCAAAAACAAGTCAGCGGACGTTTACTAGTAGATGCGATGGGAACGGCTTCCCCTATCGCTTGGCAACTAAATGGCGGTCGTGCCTTTGATAGTGTCTGTCCGACAGTAGGAGCGGTCATTACTGGCGGCTTCGAGGCTGGGGTGTGGGACGCTCAGTATGGCGATGTCCTGAACAGCCACGGCGACATTTCACGGGGACGGCAGTTAATTTGGGAATTATTCCCTGGCGCAGGTGAGGAAATTACAGTTTATTTATTTCACTACCATCAGGTGAATCGAGAAAATCCTGGCTCTTTGTTAGAGATGTACGAGGATTTTTTCACGATTTTGCCAGAGTATCGCCGCTGCGATTTAGATAAGCTGGTCTGGAAAAAACCGACATTTGGTTATATTCCAGGGCATTTTAGTATTGGCAGTCGCGATCGCACTGTTGCCTTTGACCGTCTGATCGCGATCGGCGATGCGGCTTCGCTACAATCTCCGCTCGTCTTTACTGGTTTTGGTTCCCTAGTACGGAATCTCAGCCGCTTGACGGTTTTACTAGATACGGCTTTGAAGCACGATCTGCTCAGTGCTAGCGATCTCAACCAAATTCGCGCTTATCAAAGTAATATTGCCGTCACCTGGATGTTTTCTAAAGGCATGATGGTTCCCACTGGTAAATTTTTACCGCCAGCAAGGGTTAACTCAATGCTGAATAATTTCTTTGGACTGTTAACCGACGAACCTCTAGAAGTTGCCGATCGCTTTATCAAAGATCGCTTTGATTGGTTTACCTTCAATCGTTTGGCACTAAAAGCTGCCAGAAAAAATCCAGTTTTGCTGCTCTGGATTTGGGAATTAGCTGGAGCTAAAGATCTGCTGCGATGGCTCCTGAGTTACGTCAACTTTACTTGGAATGCCATCCTGAGTCTTTGCTTTGGTGGCTGGTTGCCGAGTTTCTTACGCCAGATCCAGCCGTGGTTAGAACCCCGCTATCCCAAATTGTGGCTGAGGCTGTTGGCACAAAGCTATGCCTTAACAACAGGTATGGGAAGACCCCAACTAGCGATCGCCCCTCGTCCCCGCACGACTGTAATTGGCTCCCAAGATGTGGTTAGTAGTTAGGGAGTGGGGAGTGGGGAATGGGGAATGGTTGTTTTTCACTACTCACTACTCACTACTCACTACTCACTCTCACTACTCACTTCTGCTTGGGTGGAAATTTCGGTAATTCAATTGATGCTAGCGATTTTCTACCTTTAGGTGGATGCCAGGGGTAAACGACTGGTGAGGGCCAATTCAGATTGACCTGGTTCTGAGGTTGAGAAGCATCTGGCTGTGGTGGTGACGCTTCTGGCTTGGCTTCTGGTCCGGTTTCTAGTTCGCTATCTGGATGCGATCGCGCTGTTGGTTCTTGGGACGCAAGATTATCGAGATCGAGTGCAGCCGTATCATTAGCCGCGATCGCTTCTGCTGGTGCTTCCTCTTGCAACAAATTGAAGAAATCGTCTAGGTCTACTTCTTTGCGATCGGAAAAGAAGAAACTTTGAGTTTTAGAATTGTTGCTACTTTGCAGATCGAAAGATCCTGTACTCGGGGTGGAGTTGAAACTGTAAGGCGATTGGCGATCGCTCAAGAAGTCTTCTGCCGTCCACTCATTGAATGAGGATTCCTCTTGTCGATCGCGATCGAGCGATGGAGATTGAATCGACCAAGGAGTAATTGGTTGCGGGTTGGGAAATAAAGACTGCGTTCTTAAACTGCTGGAATTGTCCTCTGGAGTTAAATCGCTGGTGGAGGTGGGTGATTCCGTACACTTTTCTAACGCTACTTTTAACTGCATGGTATAGCGTTGCTGTCGTAGCAAACGAGATTGCAAATCGCGGCAAGATGTTTCTACTTGCATCAGTTGATAAGATTGCTCGTTATATCTAGACTGTACTAAGGCACATTCCCGCTCCATTTGGGCAATCCGTTCTTTGCTGGCGTTGAGATCGTCGGTGAGGGTTTCAACCAAAATTTTCTGGCGCTCGATGGTTTGCTCTGCTGCATCTAGCTCGTAGGATAAACATTCTACTTGCGATCGCTCAACTTCTTGGGCTTGGATATTTTGAGCGAGCTTCAACTCTGCCTCACGCGATCGCGCCCTTTGATGTTGTAATTCATTTTGGCTATCTTCCAGCGATCGCTCTAACTGAATGACTCGTTCTAATAGTTTTGTATTAGAACCGCGCATCTCCTGAATGAAACCAAACAACGTAGTGACTTCTTCGCTAGTTAAAGATGTTCCACCATTCTCTGCCGAGTCCATCCAGCGAGCAACGGATGACCAAGAACCTGTGGCGGAGTTTTCTGGCTCTACAGACACATCGCAGGTAACGGCAGCGCGATCGTCCCCTGGTACTTCAGGTGTAGTTTCATGGCAATTTGCTGGAGATGCTTCAGTATTGGCATCACAGTTAGCAAACTCACAGTTAGCAAACTCACTATTGGCAACATTAAACCACTCGGCGAATGGCGCACTATTGACTTTTTCTGCTTCACTCATGGTCTTGTACCCCGCTGTAAAAACTCTTGACTGCCCCGATACCAGACTTTCTATTATTCATCTACTTTTAAAAGATTTTTTTAAAGATTCAGACTTTCTTAAAAAAATAGATTTTCTAAACGTAGGTCAATGCTTCAGTATTTATACTGATAGTTTTTTTTCGCAGTCCATATGTAGAAATATGAAATAATTTGGCGAGTTGTTACTCTCATTTTTATCCTGTAGCTATCTTACCTCCACCACCTCAATTGAAGAAAGAGTCAGTTATCAGTTATCAGTGAAGAAAGGAGACAGGAGCCAGGAGCCAGGAGTCAGGAGTTAGAAGTTAGAACTAGTTTTTCTTCCTCAGCCCCCTCAGCTTCCTCAGCTCTCTTTTCACGCACCACGCACCACTCACCACTCACTACTACGCAGCTAATATCGTGCCGTGCGACGGCACGCTCGCTGCTTCACTACTCACTACTCACTACTCACTTCCAAATGACCAATGACAAATTTTATTTTCCTTATCGAACTTGGCTGGGAGTTGCATTCGGTAGTTTAGGATTTTGGCTCTTGTCCATACCGACGATCGCTAATCCAGCGGCAGCGGCAGCAAAAATTTATATTTCTTATGGCGCGATCGAACGGTCTATTTCTGTAAATTCTCTGGAAGAATACGCTACAACAGGTATCATTGACGACGATTTAGCTATCTATGCAGCATATGTTAGCCCAGGACGATTGTTGCAATTGCAGCGAGTTTTACTAGCGCGGATCGATTTGAGTCCAGTTGCAGTGTCTCAGTTTCTTTATACTCCGATTGGCGCAACCCTGTTAGAAAGATTAGGCGAGGTCATCCAAACCGAATCTCGGCAATCGGGATTTTATGCTCTGCGCTCGGCGCTCATTTTAGCAGCAGCCGATCCAGAAGGTTTAAAGCTGCTCAACGTATTGCATAAATTTCCTACGAATGTTCGAGTCAATATGGGGCGGATGCTTCAACTTGCTGAAGCTTTAGAAACTCTGATCGGTCAATCTCGCAGAGCGATCGCTTTAATTTCAGAAAATTCAACAGTTGCAGCCGCTCAAACACAAGGAATAAATTTTTCTCAATTACCAGATTTGCGATCGCCTGGACATTTTAGTTGGAGCAAGCAAACCTTAAAACTAGTAGATCGCCGCCGCAGTCGTGCTTTTGTTGCCGATCTTTATTTACCAAGGAAGCAGAGAGCAGAGAGCAGGGAGCAGGAAGGAGGACAAGGAAGCAATTACCAATTACCAATTACCAATTACCAATTACCAACTACCAATTACCAAAATTTCCCAGTCATCGTCATATCTCACGGTTTAGGAAGCGATCGCACTAGTTTTATTTATTTAGCCGAACAACTAGCAAGTTATGGTTTTGCTGTGGCGGTTCCCGAACATCCAGGGAGCAATGCCGAACAATTACGATCTCTATTTTCCGGTCAAGCAGCTGAGGTAGCAGAACCAAACGAGTTTATCGATCGTCCTTTGGATGTGAAATACTTATTGGATGAATTAGAACGGTTGAATGCAGCCAATCCCAGTTGGCGGTTGAATGTAAACCGAGCAGCTATTATCGGTCAATCTTTTGGCGGTTATACTGCCTTAGCATTGGCTGGCGCAGGCTTGAATTTTAACCAACTGCGCCGAGAGTGTGACAACCCTCAAGATGTCTGGAATTTATCTTTGCTGCTTCAGTGCCGTGCTTTGGCTTTGCCTTTGACTCAGTATAATTTACAAGACTACAGAATTAAAGCCGCGATCGCGATTAATCCATTTACAAGTAGTGTTTTTGGGGAATTAGGGCTGAAAAAGATTCAAATTCCCGTAGCGATCGTCAGTAGCAGTGCAGATACAGTTGCTCCTGCATTACCAGAACAGATTATTCCCTTTGCTTGGCTGACAACGAAGCAAAAATATTTAGTCTCCATCGATCGCGCCACCCATTTCTCGACGATTGGTGAATCAGCGGCTGAGGACTCCGATCCGATTCCCCTACCCGCACAAGTTATTGGTCCTAATCCGGCGATCGCGCGTCGCTACGTTAGTGTTTTGAGCGTGGCGTTTATGGAAACTTATCTCGCTCGAAATCCTCAGTATCGCCCTTATCTCAGCTCCTCCTACATCCAAACTATCAACCAAGCACCGCTAGATGTTAGCCTCATTTCATCCTTGCCACTAACTCAACTAGCAGATTCTATTTGCGCGGTTGTCACTGCTCAACAGAATTTCTGTCCCCAAGCATACAGGCGGGGGAGAAACAGTAGTCAGTGAACAGTTATCAGTTATCAGTAGAAAGGAGACAGGAGCCAGGAGACAGGAGCCAGGAGCCAGAAGAATTGAATCTCCTCTGCTCCCCTGCCCCTCTGCTCCCCTGCCCCTCTGCTCCCCTGCACACCTTGCCCACCAGCACACCAGCTCCCCACACCCTGTCATCGCGCACCACTACTCACCACTCACTACTACGCAGCTAATGTCGGCGAAGACGCTTCGCCGCCCACTGCTTCACTACTCACTAACTCTAGTTAGAGGTCAAAAGGCGATCGCGCTTGTTAACTTTGGAATGAGTAGGAAAACTAGGAGTTAAATGGTAATGGACAGAACTTTATTAACGATTTTGCTGTTGGGTCTGCTACTCAGCTTCATCGTAGCGCCCTTTTCTGGCTTAGCCTTGCTGATGATTTTTCTACTAGCTGCCGCATTTATGTGGGCAGGCTGGACGCTTTTGAGTATTCTAATCCGTGGTAAAGCGAGTGATAGTAATTCTTAGTTACGTAATTTGTTGTTACGTAAATTTGTCACGTAATTAACTTGTAATTTGCGATCGCTACTCAACCGTTCATGTCACCAAAGCGACTACAAAAAAGCGACTACAAAAAAGAACGATAAATTTCACTTTCTAACGTACCGCTAAAATATCCCTGTCCGATTGGTGTTTTCTGCCAATCTGCCACTGCTTCATCTGGCGTAACTTTAGTTATCGATACCAATTCTGCACGAATTTGCTGAATGAGTTCCTGCTCTGTGAGTTTGGTATCTCTCGATTTTGGTGTAGACATGGAAGTGCGAGCGATCGACATTATGGCTTATCCCTCTTGCACCAACGATTTAATATTTATTTCCTCATATTGTCAGGCTATAACCGCGCCCGCGTTCGTCAGCTTAAAAATTCTTTATAAAAACTCGGAAGTAGGGAGTGATAACTGATAACTGATAACCGACAACTGACAACTGATAACTGAAAAAAGTGTCACTGGTGTTGAGCTGAAGAGGTAGAACGTGAGTTATCTAAATTTGTAGATATACTCATTAATGCCCTTGAAAAGCTAGGGCGTGGTGCGCGATTTAACTGTAAATTGCAAACTGTGGAATTGTAAATTGTTCTAGCCCCTAGCCCCTCCAAGCTCATGCCCGTATACTGCACTCAAGGTCACGAAAACTTGCCTGAAAGTCGTTTTTGTATGCATTGCGGCGAGAAGCTGTCTCTTGCGTCTGGGAATGGCTTGTCTTCAGGACAAATGTTAGGCGATCGCTATTCGATCGTACGCTTGCTAGCACAAGGCGGTTTTGGACGCACCTATTTAGCAAAGGATACCAATCGCTTTCAAGAACTGTGCGTTTTAAAAGAATTTGCCCCGCAAGCGCAGAGTAACACCCTCTTACACAAAGCAGCAGAATTATTTGAACGAGAAGCAGGAGTTCTTTACAAGTTACAGCATCCGCAAATTCCCCGTTTTCGCGAATTATTTCGCGTCAAAATTGACGACAAGGAACGTTTATTTCTCGTCCAAGATTACGTTGATGGGGAAACCTATCGCAGCCTTCTAGATGAAAGAATGCAGCAGGGAAAATGGTTTAGCGAGACAGAGATCGTTCAACTGTTGCGGCAAATTCTCCCCGTATTAGATTACATCCACAGTGTAGGAGTCATTCATCGGGATATTTCCCCAGAAAATTTAATTTTACGCGCTAGCGATCGCCTACCGATGCTGATCGATTTTGGCGGTGTCAAACAAGTTGTCGCGACTGTCTCATCTGCCAAGCCTGGTAAGGAAAAGCATACCGCTACGCTACTGGGAAAAGTCGGCTACGCGCCACCCGAACAAATGCAGCAAGGGGTAGTGTATCCTCATAGCGATTTGTATGCCCTAGCAGCTACGGTATTGGTGTTACTCACGGGTAAAGAACCGCAAGAATTAATCGACGATCGCCACCTCACATGGCACTGGCGGCGCGAAGTTAAGATCGCGCCCATGCTGGGGACGATATTAGATAAAATGCTATCTCCTCGCCCTAGCGATCGCTATCATTCCGCCCAACACGTTTTACATCTATTACAGCAGCACAGTGCTGCCGCGACACCCGTACCTACTCCAATGACGGTAGCAGTTCATCAGTCGCCAGCTGCCGTTGCTGTTAAGCCAGCGATTAATCTTCCCAAACCAGTTATTAATATTCCGAAGCCAGTCATTAACTTTTCTCAGGTAATTAACAACTTTCCTAAACCAGCGATTAATTTCCCCAAACCAGTTGTTAACTTTCCTCAGCCAGTTTTTAAAATTCCTAGTGTTACTTGCTTCAAAACCAAAAAACTCTGGTTGGCATTACCAATAGGAATTTTATCTGCATATATGGGTTGGATAGTAGTGAGTGGCTGGTTGCAACTTCAATCGACTTTAACTGAGAAGAAAACGCCTCAAACGCAAAAGGTGATTGCTAAATCTCGGTTTTCCACTGCCGAACAGCGACGCAAGAATCAATTGCGCGATCGCCGCCAGCAAATGGGAATAAATAATAAGTATTATATTGCTTTAGTAGACCAAGTTTTTTGGGAAAGATATCCTCAGTATAAAGGTCGTCGTCTTACTGCTAATCCAGAGGATGCAAAAATTAGAGCCGAGTGGGATAACGTAGCTGCGGAATGTTTAGATTGGTTGCAATTGCTGCCAGTAAAAACTCGCAAGCGTTTGGGTAGTTACTCAAAACAAGATCGATCGCGTTGGCAACAGCAATTATATCAATTAAACCTGAGTAATAGAGCTTTATACGATTTAGCTGATGCTGCTTTTTTACAAATGTTTCCCCAGCAACGGGGACAAAATTTTATGAACAAACCGATTAATCAGGTTTGGTACGCGATCGCCGAGGAGAAATTACAAGCTATTTTAAATGGTAATGCTTATGAGAAAATTGAGTTCGATGCTGAAACTAGCGAAAGACAAGTTAGGGGTAGGTTGAAGTCAGGCGAAGGCAAAACTTTTGTTGCCGAACTGACAAAAGAGCAAGTGATGCAATTAGAATTGGAAGCAGAACCGCAAGTATTAATTTCAGTTTATTCTCCTACAGGTAAGATTAAACTAATGGAGGATTCTCGCGATCGCACTTGGGATGGTAATTTACCAGAATCCGGTTTTTATGAGTTTGTGGTTGTATCTACTGCTTCTGATAAGAGCGATTATCAGCTTAAACTAATAGTTAGCGAGTAGCAATCTGCATTCATGTCAATGTCAATAAAATTTTTGTGGCGATCGCTATTATATAACACTGCATTCGCGGCTACTATGTATATCGTTGCTGGTTTGTTTCTCTACTTTCAGCAAACGCGATTTATCTTCTTTCCTCGCGCTAGTATTGACACTACCCCAGCAGCTTTTAACTTACAGTATCAAGAGGTATGGTTGCCTGTAAAAACGGCAACTAATAAGGTAGAGAAAATACATGGTTGGTGGATACCTGCATCATCGCCTAGTAACAGAGTATTGCTATATTTGCACGGTAATGGAATTAATATTGGCGCAAATGTTGCCCATGCCAGCCGATTTCAGCGTATGGGTTTTTCGGTACTGCTTCCCGATTATCGCGGTTATGGTTTGAGTCAGGGTAATTTTCCAACTGAATCGCAAGTTTATCAAGATGCACAAGTGGCTTGGGAGTATTTAGTTAAGCAGAGAAAGATTCCACCTCAGCAGATTTTTATTTACGGACATTCTTTAGGTGGTGCTGTGGCGATCGATCTGGCGGTGAAACATCCAGATGCGGCTGGATTAATTGTTGAAAGTTCTTTTACGTCTGTGGCGGATATGGTAAATCATCAGCAGATTTATCGCATTTTTCCAGTAAGTTTACTTCTACATCAGCGTTTTAATTCAATTGATAAGGTGGGCGCTTTAGCGGTGCCAGTATTGTTTATTCACGGTACTGCTGATTGGCAAGTTCCTGCTGGTATGAGTCAACAATTGTATGCATCTGCACCGCAACCAAAGCAAATTTTTTTGGTTCCAGAGGCGGGGCATAATAATACTGCTGAAGTTGCAGGGAATCAGTATTTTCAGGTGGTGCAGCAGTTTGTCAAAAAATCAATTTGAGCAACGATGTTATTGTAGGGGCAGGTTTTACCAAAAATTTCTATCTCTCACAAATACGTCACATAAACCCGCCCTACCAGGATATGTATTAATGTCACCGAAGAAGAAGACAGGAGACAGGAGCGTGATGACAGAATGTCTTGTAATCGGGCGTGTCTCCTGTTATAAAACTCTTATGCAAGGGGGATACAAGCTTACCTTTAATACAAACAATTATGTCGAGATACGTAGTACAGCGGGCGGAGGCGGAGGTATCCTCCGCATCGAAGCCTTTCGTTGAGACATAATCAGTCAATATTCCAATCCCCTGTATTTATACAGGGGTACTCCTGTCTCCTGTCTTCTGTCTCCTTTGAAGCAAAGCCGCAAAAGGTTATTACATATCTCCTTCTAAGCTTTATAAGAAATACTAGTGGTACTACTTTTAGACTGATGTGAGGCGATGATTATTAATACAGATGGTGGTATTAGCAACCAGAAACCTGAGATTGGCATCAAAACGATTCCAACTATAGAAGTTGCTAGAAGACACCAACCGAGGAAAATTGGTAGAGCAATGCCTTGAATTTGCGCCCAGCAGCATAGTTGCCCTATGGCAAAAAGTAGGGGTACAAACATTAAGAACCAAAAGGCAGTATTGCGATCGCAAAATGGCTCTACTGCGTTGAAAAATCCACTCTGAGCAATATTTTTTAGCGGTTCAGCATAGAGCCAGACACCAACTAAAACATGGATAATGCTAGTAACATATAACCAATATCCGCTAAATCGTAACATTCTCAACCTCCTGAATGATGTAGCTGATGAATGTAATCAATTTAGCTAGGTTCGTCTTCTCACGTCGCGCAAGTTCTTGCACTTTTGAGCAGATTCTTGCTATTGCTGCTGAAATGTTTTAGGAGACATCCCTACCAAGTGCCGGAAATGGCAACTCAAGTGACTTTGATGCGAAAAACCACATTGAAGTGCTACATCTGCGATCGCTAAATGTGGTTGTTTGAGTAATTGTTTTGCCCGTTCTACCCGCAGCCGAATTAAATATTGATGGGGAGTCATACCCGTAGACTGTTTAAATAGACGACAGAAGTAATATTGGCTCATGCCTACGGTACGAGCTAAATCTGATAATTTAATCTCTAGATTTAGATGAGCGTGAATGTAATCAGTTACCTGTTGCAGCTTGTACTGAGGTAGCCCGTCAGAGTATATAGAGATTTTTGGTGGTAATGTGGCGCAGGTAGTAAGTAAGTGTACGGCTAAAGCAACACCCAAAGACTCACCATAAATTTGTCCAGCAGGACATCCAGCTTGTAAATCTGCTTTCAAGGCTGAGGCGAGTTGTTGAATTACCGGATCGACAAATTGAAAACGAGGAATGAGTTCCAGGCGATCGCGATCTGTACATTCGTTTGCTAAGCGTGTTAAAAGTTGAGGAGCAAAGGTAATTAGAGTAAAGTGTACCTCTTGCTGCCATACTGCCCAATGCAACGTGTTAGCCGGACAAAAAGCAATCTCACCATTACCAAACCAATAAGACTGGTAGCGATCGCCGACACGCCTCTCATGCTGTACCCAATTGCTGCGATCGCTGATATCGAGGACGTGTTGCGCCATCAAATGCTCTGTTGGAGTCTCGTAACCTGGATGATGGTAGTAAGCCAGAAAAAGCTCGTTCCAGCCTACTGAGTAACTATTAAGCAGCGGCGCATAAGGAAGGACTTTGGTAGAGTCCTCTAGCTTCGTCATATCCAGTTTGAGTGGCTGTTGAAACATATCTATTCACACTCCTCAAATAATCTTCTGCTTAAAAATTTTTCCTTCTGCCGTCTGCCATAACTATATGAAATTGCTAAGAGAATACACCAGACCCACCCTGGCGCACCAAAAATCCGGTATCCTATACTTCTGTCATAGCCACTGTGGGATGCTTCTATGTCTTTCGTCGGTCTACACATCCATAGCGATTACAGCCTGCTCGATGGTGCAAGCCAGCTACCGCGAATGGTAGATCGGGCGATAGAATTGGGTATGCCCGCGATCGCGCTTACCGATCATGGTGTCATGTATGGGGCGATCGAGTTAATTAAAGTTTGTCGTAGCAAAAATATTAAGCCAATTATTGGCAATGAAATGTATGTTATCAATGCCGACATTGAAAATAAACAGCTTGGTAGAATCAGAAAATTTCATCAAGTTGTCTTAGCTAAAAATACCAAAGGTTACAAAAATTTAGTTAAACTTACGTCAATTTCTCACCTCAAAGGATTTCAAGGTAAAGGAATATTTGCTCGTCCTTGTGTAAATAGGGAGCTGTTAGAACAATACCGCGAAGGTTTAATTGTTACGAGTGCTTGCTTAGGGGGAGAAATTCCCCAAGCCATTTTACAAGGTCAACCGGATGTAGCGCGAGAAATCGCTAAATGGTATAAAGATGTTTTTGGCGATGATTATTATTTAGAAATTCAAGATCACGGTTCTCAACAAGATAGAACTGTGAATGTGGAAATTATTAAAATTGCTAGAGAGTTAGATATTAAATTTGTTGCCACGAACGATTCTCACTTTATTTCTTGTTTTGACGTAGACGCTCACGATGCTTTATTATGCATTCAAACTGGTAAGCTAATTTCCGAAGATAATCGGATGCGCTACAGCGGTACGGAGTATTTGAAATCTGCGGAAGAGATGGCGCAGCTATTTCGCGATCATTTGCCAGATGAAATTATTCAAGAGGCGATCGCTACAACCTTAGAAGTTGCCGAAAAAGTCGAACCATACCACATTTTAGGAGAACCACGACTACCTAATTATCCCGTTCCTGCCGGACATACAGCCGATACTTATGTAGAAGAAGTTGCTTGGGAAGGATTATTAGAACGCCTCAATCGCAAATCTCGCAATCAAATCGAACCCGTCTATAAAGAAAGATTGGAATACGAGTTGAAAATGCTTCAACAAATGGGCTTTTCAACTTACTTTTTAGTTGTATGGGATTACATCAAATATGCTAGAGATCATGATATTCCTGTAGGACCAGGACGCGGTTCTGCTGCGGGTTCCTTAGTTGCTTATTGTCTGCAAATTACTAATATCGATCCAGTACATCACGGTTTGCTATTCGAGCGATTTTTGAATCCAGAACGCAAATCAATGCCTGATATTGACACCGATTTTTGTATTGAAAAACGCGATGAAGTGATTGAATATGTGACGCAGAGATATGGTGAAGATCGAGTAGCACAAATTATTACATTTAACCGCCTCACATCCAAAGCTGTTTTAAAAGATGTGGCGCGAGTCTTAGACATTCCCTACGCCGAATCGGATAAGATGGCGAAGCTAATTCCCGTCGTGCGGGGTAAGCCAACTAAACTTGCGGTGATGATTTCTGATGAGACACCAGAACCAGAGTTTAAGGATAGATATGATAACGAACCCCACGTTCGCCGCTGGATTGATATGGCGATGCGAATTGAAGGGACGAACAAAACTTATGGCGTTCATGCAGCCGGAGTTGTAATTTCATCCGATCCGTTAGATGAAATTGTCCCGTTACAAAGAAATAAAGAAGGCGATGTCATTACCCAGTATTTTATGGAAGACATCGAAGCAATGGGATTGTTGAAAATGGACTTTTTAGGATTAAAGAATTTGACTTTAATTCAGAAGTCTATTCACCTAATTGAACAATATCGCCAAATTAAAATTGACCCGTATGAAGTTACAGCCAATGAAAGAAAGGTACAGAAGATTTTAGCCAAAGGCGAAACTGATAAAATTCCTGAAGATGTCGAAAAAGCATATAAGTTACTAGAAGCAGGTGCGTTAGAAGGGGTATTTCAGCTAGAATCTTCGGGAATGCGCCAAATTGTTAGAGATTTAAAACCTTCTTGTATCGAAGATATTTCTTCAGTGCTGGCTTTATATCGACCAGGACCATTAGATGCTGGATTAATTCCCAAGTTTATTAACCGCAAACACGGTAAAGAAGCAATTGAAAACGAGCATCCCATATTAGAGCCAATCTTGCAAGAAACCTATGGAATTATGGTGTATCAAGAGCAAATTATGAAAATTGCTCAAGATTTAGCCGGATATTCCCTCGGACAAGCAGATTTGTTAAGACGCGCCATGGGTAAAAAGAAAACCTCTGAGATGCAGAAACAAAGGGAACTTTTTGTTGATGGCGCAGCCAGAAATGGGGTGAAAAAACAAATAGCTGAAGAGTTATTTGAGAAGATGATGAAGTTCGCTGAATACTGCTTCAACAAATCCCATTCCACAGCATACGGCTACGTTACTTATCAAACCGCCTATCTCAAAGCAAACTTTCCTGTAGAATATATGGCGGCGCTATTAACAGCTAATAGCGACAAAACAGAACAGGTACAAAAGTATATTGCTACCTGTTTGAACATGAACATTCAAATCGAACCGCCAGATATTAATCGTTCAGGGGTAGATTTTACACCGATAGAAAATAATATTTTATTTGGACTATCAGCCGTTAAAGGAGTAGGAGGAGAAGCGATCGCCTCAATTTTAAAAGCACGTTCGGAAGGAGAATTTAAATCTCTAGCAGATTTTTGCGATCGCGTCGATTTACGTGCTGTGACTCGTCGGACTATTGAACCGCTAATTTACTGCGGTGCTTTTGATAAACTCCAACCAAATCGCCAGCAATTATTGAAAGATTTAGAATTAGTACACGATTGGGCGCAATCTCGTGCTAAAGATAGAGCGATCGGTCAATTTAGTTTATTTGACTTGGGAGGAATAACAAATACCAGTCAGTCAGATAATAAATTTGATTCTGCACCCAAAGCACCCCCAGTAGCAGACTTTCAACAATCGGAAAAATTACGCAAAGAAAAAGAGTTATTAGGTTTTTACGTTTCCGATCATCCTCTCAAAGCAGTCAGTCAAGCAGCACAAATTTTATCTCCAATTAGCTTAAGCAATTTAGAAAATATCCCCAGCGAAACGTCTGTAAGTTCGGTAGTGATGCTTACTAGCATGAAACCCGTAACTACAAAAAAAGGCGATCGCATGGCAATTTTACAACTAGAAGACTTAACGGGACAGACAGAAGCAGTTGTCTTTCCTAGAACCTACGAACGCATTTCCCATTTATTAGAAGCAGATACGCGATTAATTATTTGGGGTAAAGTAGATCGGCGGGACGATAAAGTACAAACGATCATTGAAGATGTAGAACCAGTGGAAAATGTTCGATTGGTTATGGTAGAACTTGACCCCTTACAAGCAGGAAACATCCAAGAACAACATCGTTTACAGGAAATTTTGCATCAACAAGTAGAAGAGAAAGAAAAAGCAAAAATCCCAGTATTTGCTATTATTAAAGATGCCCGTAACCGTCAATTAGTGCGCCTCGGTCGCAGTTATTGGGTACAAGATAGTAGAACCGCTGTAGAAGCACTCAGAACAGCCAATTTCCCCGCTCACGTACAACCTTTATTGGTTAATAGTTATCAGTAGAAAGTGACTAGTGACTAGTGACTAGTGACCAGACATAAAACTAGCCACTAGCCACCAGCTACTAGCCACTTACCGAAACAAATGACAAATTATTGGCTATTTCAAGGCAATCCCAAATATTATCGAATTTTAGATGCAATTCGGGATTTGGAGACAATTCCGTGGCGGGTAACTCGCTATAGTAAAGAGATTACTGTTGGTGATGGGGTGTTGGTGTGGATGGCAGGTGAAAAAGCAGGAATATATGCGATCGCTGAAGTTATCGAACCCGTGCAAACTCTGACAGAATTACCTGACAAAGACTATTGGATCGATTTGAGTAAAGCTGGTAGTAAACTTCACGTCAAAATTCGTTGTATTCGTAAATTGTTAGGGCAACCATTGAGGCGATCGGAACTGCTTTACGATCGCGTTTTGAGCAATTTACCTGTAATTCGCGCCCCTGGTATTAACTATAAAGTCATGCCGGAAGAATGGCAGCGAGTACATCAATTAAAAGGATAATAGTTGTTAGGGAAATAATGGTACTAGTCCCGCAAGCAAGCGGTGCGGCAACGAGTCGCCGCACATTAGCTGCGTCTTTAATTGTAAATTTTTAATTGTGAATTGTTTTGGTCAAGCTTCCAGAACAAACTGACTTTGCGATCGCTCAAATGCCCGTATCATCCCATTCGTGTAAGGCTTGAGAAATCTCTGCTCGCTCATCCAAGCGTGATTCATTATCTCTGCTATTAACAGAACGTTCCACACAGCGGCCATTTCCCACGTTGCACCCACCCGTGGCATTACCATCGTACACAACCGCACCAGCTCATCTTCAATTGGAGCCAAGCTACCCTGCAACACGCAGAGCCACAAGTATGCTTGAAACATATCCAAGTCTCGGATGCACGAATGTTTCACACTAGGATGATCCAATCTTCCCCGCCGCGTGCTAGTTTTGGGAAACTGTCGTACGAGATTCATATAAACTCGATGAGAAATCGCCTCGACCTCTGGTAGCATGTGTTGAACTACTTGAAACGCAGGCGAACTAAAATCATGCATACTTGCTGCCGCGCAAACGCGCAACCATGGCAGTGCTACCTGTTCTTCTAGAAACTTGAAGTAAGGTCTGACAAAAACTTGCTCGGCAGCATTCAAATTTTCTAGTAGCGCCACATTGCTAAAGTTGAGATGAGTAGTGAGAAACCCCAGCTTCGCCCAATCATTAGAAATTTGGTGACGCTCCTGGTACTCTAACAGCAGTGGTTCCATAAAGCTAGCTAGCTTGATAACGTCTGTAATACTCAAGCCAACTAATCGCAGATCGCGATCGCCTTTGCCGTCTTGCAATGACTCGGTGAGGACGTATGATGGCTGCTTGTAAAACTCCAGTAGATTTAAGTAGATTTCAACACTACACTGCACAATGCGGGTAACTTCACTCGGACTGGTTGCTAAGGGAGTGCATTCATACAGCTCGCTCGCTTTAGCAGCAGCAAACTCGCAGTTAAGCTTAATCAGAGATCGATGTAACTTCGCCACGGTTTCCTGTCTACCCTCCGGCGAAATCATGTGAAGCAGAGCATCAGAGACAAAATGATGTTGCGTGGAGAAGGAGATTTGAGGTTTATATCGCTCTGCCCAAATTTTGACGAGCTGTTGAGTGGTTAGGTTTTGTGAAATATCTGAGCTGATGAGCATATGAAGGCACTCCATTTCATCAGTAAAGTTAGGACGTAAACAAATAACACATCCGTTAGCCCTCAACCGCACTCGATCGCGCGACAAGAACTTCATCATCGGTCGGTGAATCTTGTTGCTATTGTTTCAATTTCTTTACTGTATCATCACGCAGCGATCGCTACATATTCACTACTACTTGTTGTTGGTTGTTCCCCGATCGCTGATAACTGACAACTAACTCCCTACTCTTCGGTAGCAAACCAAGCGCGTAGAACTTCTGCAACCGTCCAAGCCTGTGCAATGCAGCCGCGTGGAGTCATGGGCGCGTCACCGTCAAAGATTTCGCTTAAACTACCAATACCGCGATCGCAGAGGTGATTTGCCATCGGTTCGAGAAATTGACGCGCCTGCACGGGATTTTTGTAAACGCGCAAATGTGCGGCAACAAACGCACCAATTAACCATCCCCACGTAGTCCCTTGATGATACGCGCCGTCTCTTTGTAGTGTATCGCCACCATAGCGCCCTTGGTATTGAGGATGTTCGGGGGAAAGCGATCGCAACCCGAAAGAAGTTAATAACATCTGTCCGCAAGCATCGACAACGCCTTTTTGCTGCGTGGAGTTAAGTAAAGGTGCAGCGCCTTGCGCCCCTACCAAAGGTAAGGAAACAGCAAAAATTTGGTTGGGACGCAGGGATGGATCGTCTCCATTCGGACTGTCTAGCACGTCGTAGCAATAGCCTAATTCTTGATTCCAGAAACGAGAAAATCTCGCTAGCGTACGGTTGGCGATCGCCTCGTACTCTTGATGCGGCTTACCTAAGCGACGGGCGAAATTTGCCATACTTCGCACGGCATTATACCAGAGTGCGTTAATCTCAATCGGTTTGCCAATTCGAGGTGTGACGACCCAATCGCCAACTTTAGCATCCATCCAAGTTAACTGCCATCCCTCTTCTCCTGCATAAAGCAGTCCGTCGGCTGCATCGAGATGGATATTGTAGCGCGTACCGCGACAGTGCCAATCGATAATATCTGCTAGAACTGGAAACAGTTCTTGGATTAGAGCCTCGTCTTCTGTAACATTGTAGTAAGCGCGAACCGCCTCAAAGTACCACAAAGTTGCATCGGCAGTATTGTAATCCGGTGTTTCCCCCAAATCGGGAAAGCGGTTGGGGATCGTGCCGCGATCGACATACTTGGCAAAGGTACGAAGAATATAACGGGCAATTTCCGGTCGCCCCGTACAAAGAGTCAATCCTGGTAATGCGATCGCTGTATCGCGTCCCCAGTCGCTAAACCAGGGATAACCAGCAATAATAGTTTTGCCCTGCGGTTCGTCAGCTAGGGGGCGCTCGACGATAAACTGGTCGGCAGCTAGAATCAATTGATGCACCCATTGCGGTGGTTCTTTAGCTTTTAGCGGGCGACTGGCTTTCCACTGTCCGAGTAACTTTTGTTCTTGAGTGTGACGCAGTTTCAGGGCTGCTTCGCCGTCTAAATTTGGTTGACTCTCCGTACTGGCAACAAAAGTAAAAGATTCCCCAGGATTGAGCGTGACTTGAAAAGTTGCTACATGTAAGTGGTCTTCGCGATCGCTCAGCCCTCGATAGCGTTCTACTGCTAAATCAAAGCCATAATACCAGTTGTGAACGATCGTTGCTGCCGCACCATCACCCAGTAAGTAGAGAGGTGTAGCACCTGGATAGGCGGTAACGCAAATTCCCAGATCGACTGGATCTACAGCCATTTGCCAGCTGTTACCTTGAGTAGTGCCATGATAGTCGCGATAATTGACCATTGCTTTCAGCCCCAACTGTAGCGGTGCGGTGGCGCGAACTGAGGCATACTGAATGTAAGTTGTATTGGCTCCCTGTTGCATCCACACCCGTTTTTCCAATAGGGCATCAGCATAGGCAAAACGCCACACGGGGACTGTTCCTTCCAGTGAAAATTGTTCTACGTGTAGATATCCTGGTGGGCTGACAATTCCATCTGCCCAACGATTCGTATTTAATGGATAGAAGCGATCGCCATATAAAATTGTTTCATCCAGCTTTGCTAGCATTAACGTGCGACCCAAAGGCGGTTTGAGGGCTGCGACTAATAAGCCGTGGTAGCGTCGTGTCAGCAATCCCGCTACCGTACCAGAAGCGTAACCCCCAATCCCGTTCGTCACCAACCACTCTCGGGTTTCTGCGATGTTGAGGTTGCCGCAGATTTCCCGCCCAAATTGAATCGCCATATCAACCTACTGCTTGCTACTGAAGCGCGATCGCCATCTGTTAATATACCGTCGATGGGGATTATGGGTTAGGGGTTAGGGGTGAGAAATTGTTGAGAAGTTGCTGAGACAAGGATAAAGGAGTATTAGAGATTTTATCAAAGTGGCGATCGTTGCACCGACAGACGTTGTGATGAATATTAATTTAATTGCCATTTAATTGCGATCGCGCCAATACTGTAGGGGCGGGTTCCCCAGCCAATTCGGACTCTAACAGAGATTTTGCCTAAACCCGCCCTACAAATATTATGATTTTTTCCGCTGACAGTACACCACCAATAATGTAAACAAACCAATTCCAGCCAAATATTTCAAAGGTGAGGGAATCATTGGACTGGGAGAAAAAAAACCTTCAATTATTCCGGCAATTACCAACATCGGTACAATTCCCAATATTAATTGAGCAGCTTGAGTGCCGTAGAACTTTAATGCATCTCCCCGTTTATATTTACCAGGAAATACAATTGCTCTTGCAATCAGAAATCCTGCCCCACCAGCAAAAAATATCGCGGGTAACTCTAAAGCCCCGTGGGGAAATACAAACGCCCAAAAAGGATAAGCTAAATTATTTTGTCCGACTAAAGTTGCAACTGCGCCTATACTCAGACCGTTGTAAACAAGTAAAAACGTCGTATATAATCCAGCGGTAATTCCCCCAGCCACAACCGCAAAAGAGACAGATAAATTATTCGTCATAATACTACTAGATGCTAGTGGTTCGATACCAACAATTGAACCCATCCACAATTGACGATCTTCTTGAACTTTTTTAATTAAATAATCGGGTACTACTAATGATAAAAATGTAGGATCTTGCCATGCATACCACCAAGCTACAATTCCACCAAATAAGAAAAGTGCTGTAGCTAAGGCAATACAACCAAAATTCTGCCGAATTACGGCAGGAAAACCCCAACGATAAAATTCTATTACCGCTTGCCATTCCTGTCGCCGCGAACCTTGATAGATTTGGTTATAGCTACGAGTTGTTAAAGATTGTAAATTTTGAATAATAATATTACTAGCTTGTTGAGTACGGGCGCGGGCTAAATCTGCGGCTACAGAACGGTACAAACTTGCTAACTCTTTAATTTCACCAGCTCGAAGTGCTTTTATACCTTTTTTTTCGACTTGTCTTAACAACTCGTCCAAACGCTTCCAGTTTGGTTCTCTACGGGCAATCCATCTTTGAATATTCATAAATTTTAAACTAGATTAGTTTTGGCTAATTTAAGATAACTGCAATAATTTGGGCAAACTATAGATAGTAGTTCTGTTGGAGCCATGAAATAATCGCGAGGATTGTCATTGGTCATTGGTCATTTGTCATTGGTAAATGGATATTAGCAAATGATAACCAACTAGAAAAATTTCATCATTTCAGCATGAATTACTCTATATTCACATTTGAATTGGAAAAAATGCCATTATGTCTCAATTTAGTTCTTCTAGTTCGATGCAACCGCTGAGTGTTGGCAATGTCGTCACTGCGGGCGTAAGGATGTATAGTTCTCATCTTAAAACTTATTTAAAATTAGCTTTACAGGCTTATTTATGGATTTTCGTTCCAATCTATGGCTGGGCAAAATTTGCCGCGATCGCTGGACTGATTTCGCGTTTGGCTTTTGGCGAACTAGTCAATCAACCTGAAAGTGTCAGTAATGCTCGCAACTATATTAAGTCACGTACTTGGTCATTCTTTTTCGTTGGTCTCCGAGTTGGTATTTTAGTGTTCTTAGCTTATATAGGATTTGCTATTGCTGGCACTATTATCGGTACTATAGCTGTTTTAGTTTTAGGATTTCTGTTACGTTTAATCCTTGGCGAACTAGGTACTACAATTGCTGTTGGTTTAGTAGTAGTTGCTCTTCTTGGCAGTTTATTTTTCGGAATAGTATGGTTATACTCTCGTTGGTTTATCTCTGAAGTACCGCTAGCAGTTGAAGAAAGTATTAATGGCGATCAAAGTATCAGCAGAAGTTGGAATTTAACCCAAACGTCTATATGGCGAATTCAAGGAATTGTTTTAGTAAGTTTTATTGTTACATTTCCAATTTTAGCTTTATCTAGCTACATCCCTCAAATATTTCTGCTACGCCTAGAAGAAGGCTCTACCGCCTATACTATTGTGTATCTAATTTCTTGGATTTTAAGCTTTGCTGGAGGAATTTTAATTATGCCATTTTGGCAAGTTATTAAAGCTGTTGTTTACTACGATTTGAGGACGCGACGGGAAGGACTAGGGTTGAAATTACGCGATCGCGACATTTAATCTTGAGTAATAGGTAATAGCAACTACCAATTACCAATTACCAATTACCAAACCTATATGCACTTCTTCAACCGCATTACCCATCAAACTCCCGAAAGTGTAGAACTAGAATTCACTTTAGCGGGAATTGGTAGCCGTGCCTGGGCATTGCTGATAGACTACCATATTCTCACCTTCTCGATCGCTGGGTTCTTGGTTATTTGGAGTTTTATTGCTTATCAAGTCGTAGAACTATGGAATCAAATATTTCGGAATACAGATGTTGGCTTATGGATGCTAGCGATCGCATTTCTAGTATCTTACTTTCTATATACGGGTTATTTTGTCTTATGTGAAACTTTATGGCAAGGACAAACCCTAGGCAAACGGTTTGCAAAAATTCGCGTCGTCAGAGACGATGGTAGACGAGTCAGCATTCAACAAGCCGTATTGCGATCGCTCTTGCGACCTTTTGACGATATTCTCTTTATCGGTGCATTTTTAATTATGTTCGGTCGGCGCGAGAAACGTCTGGGCGATTTAGTTGCAGGTACAATTGTGATTCAAACCGAAACTTCCCACTCACAAGCAAACTTTCCTGTTTCTGACTCAGCTGCCGATTTGATGTCGCAATTAATCCAATCTGAAGCCGATTTTTCGCAACTTTTACCCGACGACTTTGCGGTAATTCGCGAATATTTACAACGACGCAAGGCAATGTCCAAACAGGCTAGAGAGAAACTGAGTTTAGAACTTGCCAAACAAACTAAAAGAATCATCGCCCTAGAAAAATTACCCCAAGCCGTTACCCCCGATGTTTTCCTCGAAGCGGTGTATTTAGCTTATCAGCAGGAAAGAAACGAAAATATGTAGAGACGTTGTATACAATGTCTTGACATCAAGTTTGAATAGTATTAGGCGAATAGAATTCGCGACTACACAAACGAAGTCCGCCTAGCCTGCGGCAAGCTGCGCTAACGCGGACTAAGAGTATTTAACCCGCGAAGGCGGGTTTTGCTTGTATAGCCGCGACTTACAGTCGCCAAGCTTAACCGCCCATACCAGGAATCAAACTACTACTAAGACGCTTCAAGGCGCGATTGGCTACAGAACCATAACTTAACTCACCGCACAAAATTTGTCCCATGCGTTCGGTAGCAGAAGGGCGCTTAACACCGACTTTGTAACCAATACCAGGAATGCGGTAGAATACACCCGCAAGTTTCTGCGCCCAAGCCATATCACTGCCCCATTCTTCATTGATAGTTGCAGTATATTTTTCTAGAGCGTTGATATCACCTGCAAGTGCTTGGTCGATCGCAGCTGCGGCTTTCACTCCGGTAAAGATTGAAGGACGAATGCCTTCCGCCGTAAACGGATCGACTACGCAAGCCGCTTCTCCAGCAAGGATGGCATTTTGAGTGTGCAACTGTTGCGTCCCATCCCACAAACATAGAGGATGACCGTATTGCTTGCACGTTTTTACGTCAATGCCGAATAAAGTGGCATATTCACCCAAAATTTGCTTAAAATCCTGTCCTTCGCCGCCTCGGAACGTGCCAATGCCGATAGAATAGCCATCAGTCTTGGGAAAATTCCAGATATAACCGTTTTTGACCATCCCAAATTCAAAGTGGGCAATATTAGTATCGTCCACTTTAGCGGGGGCTTCTGCTTCTAAAGCACCACCCAGACGACGCTTGCGTTCTTTGAAGCCCAACCACTTCGCCATCGGTCCTTTTGCACCATCAGCAGCGATTAAATAGCGACCTTCAAACACTTGGTTAGCAGTTTTAACGTACCAGCGATCGCCTTTAAATTCGATGCCGCTAACTTCCGTACTATCCCGCAGTTCCGCTCCTTGTTTTTGTGCCTGCTGAACTAAAAAATGGTCGAATACGTCTCGTCGTACCATCCACATCGGTTCTGGCGTGTGTAATTCCGCCTGTACGGGGTCGTCCATTTTCCAGGTGTAGCGAATGGTATTGACTTTCACCGAAATCGCCGGAGAAAAATCAAAATCAAACCATTTGGCGATCGCCGGAGAAACTCCACCCCCACAAGGTTTATAGCGCGGTAACGATTCTTTCTCTACAACTAAAACCGAACGTCCCTGTTTAGCTAGATGATAGGCTGCTGTTCCTCCAGCCGGACCAGCACCAACGATGATGCAATCGTACATAAGACTACAATTTAACTCCTATGGGTTATCTCTACATCAAGGCGGATAGCCTTACAAAACTTTACCTAATTTTGCCCAACTTCCATACAAAAACTCACATGAAAGTAAACATATCCGGATATTTTGACCTAAGTAGCTCCTGAATGCAGCGCGATCGCGCCCTAGCTTAACACTACATCTTGCTCAAACGGAAGCGAGCGCGATCGATCCTAAAAAATCTTCGCGTCTTTGCGGCTTTGCGCGATCTAAAATTAAAGCCTGACCAGGCTCAGCCCAGTCAGGTTACGGTTACACGGTTGAAATCTCTTTATCCTTCTCTGCTAACAATTCATCAATTCGTTCGGTGTACTTATTCGTTAGCTTTTGTAATCGATCTTGTAGATCTCGCGCTTCGTCCTCCGTCACTTCACTACTTTTCTCTTGCTTGCGAATCGTATCCAAGGCATCGCGGCGAATATTACGAATAGCAACCTTACCTTCTTCAGCATACTTAGCCGCAAGTTTGATAAATTCCTTGCGTCGATCGCTAGTCAGAGGAGGAATATTCAACCGAATTGTCGAACCGTCATTGTTAGGAGTTAACCCCACATCTGACATAGAAATGGCTTTTTCGATCGAGTTAAGAGTACTGCGATCGAACGGTTGAATCGTAATCGTAGTCGCATCAGGGGTACTAATGCTTGCCAGCGATTTCAAAGATGTAGGGGAACCATAATATTCCACCATCACGCGGTCGAGCAAGCTGGCATTAGCGCGACCAGTACGGATAGTATTAAAAGATCGTTGAGTTGCCTCAACGGTTTTTTGCATTGTACTTTCAGCTTCAGCTAACTTCACAGAAACCTCCCACAAGCGTCCCTATAGATTCTCCTATCACAGCGCGACGAATATTTCCTCTCACCGTGAGGTCAAATACCAGAATAGGGATGTTGTTCTCTTTACACAAGGCGATCGCGGTACTATCCATTACCCGTAGGTCTTGAGCTAGGACGTGTCCGTATGTCAAGCTTTGATAGCGTTTTGCATCGGGATTAAGCTGCGGATCGGCATCGTAAACTCCATCTACCTTAGTTGCCTTAAAAATCACCTCCGCATCTATTTCCGCCGCTCTTAAAGCCGCCGTTGTATCGGTGGTAAAAAAAGGATTACCCGAACCAGCACCAAAAATCACCACCCTGCCTTTTTCGAGATGGCGGATGGCGCGACGGCGAATATATGGTTCTGCGACTTCTTGCATGGCGATCGCGGTTTGTACTCGCGTCTGTACGCCGTTGCGTTCCAATGAGTCTTGCAACGTCAGGGAATTCATTACGGTAGCAATCATCCCGATATAGTCAGCCGTAGCTCGATCCATACCAGCCGCCGATGCCTTTACACCGCGAAAAATGTTGCCACCACCTACAACAATAGCGACTTGTACGCCAAGTGCCACAATTTCGGCAATTTCACCTGCGATGCCTTCTACTACACCTGGATCGATACCATAACCCAAGTTACCCATTAGAGCTTCGCCGCTGAGCTTGAGTAAAACCCGCTTGTAAGGTTTCAACATACAACTAATATTTAATTCATAATCGCCTCCCATTAAAGATAGCAGTAGAGGGTAGCTATGTCTCTAGTTTCCCCAACGCAAGGCGCAGCCGATGGTTTCTGTAGCGGTAGTTGAAATGAGTTGTCCTTGCAGTAATTCTGATGCGGCATTGTATAAATAACGCTGTTTTACTGCTGCTGGTTCTGTGGGGCGATCGTCGATCGCGCCTTGATAGCGAATACAACCTTCTGTATCGATTAAAAAAGCCATTGGCGCTGTTTTCGCGCCAAAACTTTCCGTCACATCTCTAGTTGAATCCCAGAGATAGGGAAAATTCAGTTGATAGCGATCGGTAAAATTTTTCATTTGCTCGAAGCTATCTTCGGCATTTTGATTGGCGTTAATTCCAATTAAAGTAAAGCCTCGCTCTTGTAATTCTGCTTGAATTGTTTTTAATCTTTCGATATAAGACTGCACGTAATCGCAATCGTTACTCATAAACACAACTCCTACAGCGCGAAACTTTTCTAAATAACGGGCTAGGTGATGGACTTGAGTATCTATACCCCGTAATTCAAAATCAGGTGCATAACGCACGATAGGAGGTTGAATGTTAGTTTGTATAATCATTTGCTTGAAATAAAATATATTCTATGCTTGACTCAATACTGGCTATTTGTCATTAGTCATTGGTCATTAGTCATTTGTGATGAGTGAGTTAGGCAAAAGGCAAGAGGTATTGTTCATTACCAAGCACTACTCACTGCTCACTGCTCACTACTCACTCATGACAATTTAAGTACTTTTTCACCCTCGAGCCAAGGCTTGATATCCGATCAGTTTATACGCTAATTTTGCGGCGGTAAACTGTGAAACTACTGAATCGGCAACTGGCGCTAATTCCATAATATCCAAGCCAATTACTTGATACTTTTCTATGACTTTTCTCAAGAACGAGAGCAAGGCATACCAGTTCAATCCGCCTGGTTCGGGAGTGCCAACGCCTGGAATTAAAGTCGGATCGATCCCGTCCAAATCGATGGTAAGAAAGACTTTTTGAGTCGGAATAGATGCGATCGCCTTTTCAATCCAATCAGGTTGGTTAGCAATTTCTCTGGCGCGAAATACAGTCAGATTTTTCGCTTTAATCAGTTCTGCTTCTTCTTTACAAATTGCCCGAATGCCGATTTGAACTGTCGGCAAACCCATGTCAACAACTCGCCGCATGATGCAAGCATGGTTGTGAATTGAACCTTCGTATTCGTGTCTTAGATCGCCGTGAGCGTCAATTTGTACTACGGTAAAAGGTTCATCTGGATACGCTTTACGATACGCCTCTACAATGCCCGTAGTAATACTGTGTTCGCCACCCAAGGCGATCGCGAATTTATCATCTCGAACTAGCTGAAAAACTGTTTCCTGCGTCACTTTGAGCATATCTTCTGCCGAGACTTTTTGCTGGCGGGTATCGGCGATTGAAGGGTACGTATGAATACCTACATCACAACCGATCTCCCAGTCGAGTTCTTCATCGTAGTATTCAACTTGCTGAGAAGCCTCTAGAATTGCATCGGGACCATTTTCACAACCACGCCGATAGGTTGTGGTAGCTTCGTAGGGAATCGGTAGAATAACGACTTGGGCAGCATCGTAGCTCGCTGCAACATCAGCACCAAGAAAGGGAATGACAGAAGTATCTGTTTGAGTCAGCATGACAACCGTTTGAGGAATTGCAACACCACAATCCTGACACACTCGCACCAAAAGTAGGGGTGGGGAATAAAAGGGTGCGATCGCGCTTTGCTATTCTTGGGGAGAGTGCGATCGCCGCTATGCTAAAAGAATAGTGTTGATTTCTTACAAATAGGAATTTTACTTATGTCAGTCACAATAGAGCAAGACTTAAAAGAAATTTTAGCTAAAATTGACCAGAAATTAGATGGCTTACAAAAAGACATTGTCGATTTAAAAGTAGGACAAACAGAAATTAAAGGGGAAATAAAAACTCTAGGTGAGAGAATCAATGGACTAGATGAACGAGTCAAGAGTCAAGATTTTATCAATCGAGGAATTTTAGTAGGTTTGATTTTAGCAATTCTGGGTGGGTTGGCTAAATTATTTGGTTTTGTCGGCAATCCGTAAAAGCGATAACTATGCTCACGCTTCACGCTGCGCTACACTTCGTGAAGGCTAACGCACTCAAAATTGTAGTTTAAAGTAGGAAGATGTTTCTATCCTTGGTAGGATATTCAGACAAGATGTTATATGCATTAAGACAAAAGCAATGTCCCAAGTATCAACAATTGCAGAACATATTGAAATAACACCAGATGTTTGTGGTGGTAAACCTCGCATTGCCGGACATAGAATCAAAGTACAAGATATTGTCATTTGGCACGAAAGGATGGGAATGTCGCCAGATGAAATCGTATCTCAATATTCTAGTATTACTTTATCTGATGTCTATTTCGGGTCATACTTAATTTTGCTCGCTACTTACTGTTGCTGCTTAAAATCAGCTAAAATTTGCTGAATATCTTCTGCTGAAATATCTTCCTGCTCTGATTTTGAGTAGATGGTTATTAATATAATTTGTGTGGGTGTTTTGACATAGTATATAATTCTATATCCGCCACTTTTTCCTTTTTGGATATCGCTATTCTTCACTCGTAGCTTAAATATTGTATGACCAACTCCAGCTATGCGATCGCCTGGTAATTCTCCTGATTGAAGCTGCTCGATAATTGGCAGAATGTCATTACGAATGTTCCGGTACTTCTTTGCCAAAATACGCAAATTGTGCTGAAATTTAGCAGTTACCTCAATCTGAATCAAGGGTGGGTCAGTCTGCATCAATTCCTTCCCAAAGTTGAGAGACAGGTAAGGTGTTTCCTGTCATTGCATCGTACCAACCTTGACGAAAACCTTCTTGTGCAGATTCTAGCGGTTCCTCATCGGGAACCTCTTCACTTTCTGAAAGTAGAACAATTACTCGGACGCGGGTATATTTGTCCATAGCCAAAGGTTGGTCTAGGGAGAGTTGACCTTGTTCATTGACTGTTGCCATAACTTCGATCGCTTTCATTGCCTTTAGCTCATGATTGGCATTCATTATTATAAATTATGACAGAGTTGAGGGCGATCGCGTCATCAGTGAATTAGTGTAAGGGAAAAGCGATCGCCCTCAGAATCTAGTTTAAAGTAGCAAGATGATTCTATATTTTGTAAAATATTAAAAGCGGATATTACGTGCATTGAGATAAAAAAAATGTCCCAAGTATCGATAATTGCAGAACATATTGAAATAACGTCTGATGTTTGTGGCGGTAAACCTCACATTGCCGGACATAGAATCAAAGTACAAGATATTGTCATTTGGCACGAAAGGATGGGAATGTCACCAGATGAAATTGTATTTCAATATTCTAGTATTACTTTATCTGATATATATGCTGCCTTAGCTTATTATCATGACCATTTTGAGGAGATTAGGCAGCAAATACAAAATGATGAAGCATTGGCTAGAGAAATGCAAGCCGAAACTCCCTCTTTAGTGCAACAAAAGCTCAAAGATGTAGATGGCAGAAGAAATTAGATTTCACTTGTATGAAAATGTCGCTAACGCCGTTGCTGAGGGATTACGTAAATTTTTAATTTGGAAATTATTAGAACTTAACAATATACTTGTTAAGTTGAGTTTTTTTAAGAGGCGATCGCAGCGATCTCTTTGAAATGAAGTAGAATAGCGATGATGCAAACTTCATCCTCTCGATCTGTGACTTTATGCAGAAATTTTCCAGTTTTTGAGCCTCAAGTGATTCAGCAAGAAATTTTGAAGTACTACTCGTTGTGTATAGCAACCACCTAAGTAACAAAGCTATCAAGCCGTAAGTTGTCCAAAAAATCGAAAGTCGAAGCATGAACTATCCAAATGTTACTACCAATTTGGTTAACAGATTTTGCCTAAGTACTGGCAGCAGTGAATGGAGTTAGCATGCACATAGCACATTCCTATGCTAAAACAGACTGAGGGGCATAATCAGTTTAATAAGCTATTGGGGATCTTCTGAATTTAGCTAGTAAAATTATAGATGAGGGCTTTTCCTCTATCTAACATCAAATGCTCTTATTACATATGCAGTCAAATCAAGGATTTATCATAGATTCCCATCACTTCTACAACATTGCTAAAGAATCTTACTACAAGGCTCAGCAAGGTTTTACTATTCACAGACAGGATGATGCCTTAGTAGCTATTATTTTTGCGGCACTATCACTTGAAGCATTTATTAATGAGCTTGGCGATCTAGCAAGAGATGCGAAAGCTAGCGGGTATAAAGAAGATTTCTTTGATAAACTCATTAATGTAATAGATGAGTCTCAGGGAAGTAAGAAAACTACGCAAGATAAATTCATGATGGCAAGTGTTGCCTTGTTTAATGAATTTGATAAGGGAAAACACCCTTATCAAGATTTTGCAGATCTTTTTCGATTGCGAGATTGTCTCGTGCACCTTAAGCCACAAGATCGCCTAGCAATTGATGAGGACAGTAACTGGTCTTATTCAGGGAGGAAGCTGATAGATAAGTTACGTAGTAAAGGTATTTTTCAAGAACATACCTCAATCGAATCGATCACATTGTTGGTCAGTACTGCAAAAGCAGCTAGATGGGCTTGTAATACAGCTTCAGCAATGGTTAATGCAATCCTAGATATGATTCCTAACTCAGGATTTAGTAAAGATAATCAGGTAATCTCTTTGTACAAGAACATGTTCCAACCATTGGAAGCAGAGGCTCAACAGAGATTAGAAGAGGAGCAACATAATCGTCAACTCGCTGTTGCTCAAGCAGATGAACTTCGCACACGTCTACTTGAAACATATGGGGAGTTTCCTGACTCTGTTGAGTTGCTATACGAAGATAGTTAAGGTAACAGTGAAAAAAATTGTAGTTGATAGTAGCTTGGTAGTTAAGTGGTATGTACCACAACCCTACTCTTCAAAGGCGCGTGAGATACTCAATGCTTATCAAGATGGTAATCTTTTGCTACTTGCGCCCGATTTAATCTATGCAGAAGTAGGTAATATTATCTGGAAGCTGCAAAGATTCCAAGGTTTATCTGAGACAGATGCACAAGCTATTCTCAACGCATTCCAATTAGTGACATTTGTACTAACTCCGGCAGCCTCACTGCTTAATGATGCTTATTGTCTTGCGGTTAGCCACCAACGAACTGTTTATGATGCTCTCTATGTTGCCCTTAGTCTTCGACAACAATGCCAGTTCGTTACTGCTGACGAAAAACTTGTCAATGCTGTGAGCAGTACGTTCCAGGATGTCATCCTATTTACTAATTGGTCATAAGATCTGCCATGCAGTAATAAACACTTATTAGCAAGTACAATAAGGCATAAAATGTTTGACTTGGGCAACTAATGTTGCAGGTGGAAACAGAGTGAATGCGCCATAGGTAGGGAATTAGGGTTAATGTAATATGATGTTTTATATAATGTCTATACTAAACTCATACAATCGATCCCTCTTTCTGTTCAGTTTAAAAAAGAGCGAGTCACAATTTTAATTTTATAAATAGCGATTGCACTAGGGTTGATTTGACAGTGTGCTGCTCAAGGGGACAAATTCCGGTTGATAGGAGACAACAGCAGTTTAGATCAAACATACACACATAGTTTTTAATCCTAAGAGCTGGACAGTACCAACTACTAGCAACGATTTTTTGATTTTGCTACTGCGTATTTGGTTGTTAGTAATAATCCTATACCCAAAACACCAGCTACCATCGTAATTGTCAATACCGGACCGATAATTACTGCCTCCGGTACTGCTGCCAGCATCAACCAGTTGGTACTGGGAACTCTTTCATAAGCCCAGAATTTACCTCCCGTTTGCAATAGTCCCGCTTGCGTTTTGTCTTGCGGTAATTTCGACCAGATTGCTTTGAGTTCTGGAATTGTCTCGTAACTGCTCTGGTTTTTGGCGCGATCCGGTGCGGGTGGATAAGACAGCAGCGTACCCCTTTCGTTAGCCAGAACAAAATAGCCTTGGTTGCGAATCACAGATTTTGAGATCTGGTCGCTCAAAGCCCCTAAGTTCACATCAATCGCAGCATTGCCTAGGATCTTATCGCTGCGATCGCGAATGATGACGCTAAAAGTGGTCATGGGGATGCCATACCAAGAATAAGGCTCCGACCAATTTTCCTTGCCGAGGGCGATGCTATCTTTATAGTACGGCTGGTTCGGGTAATTATCCTCTTTGAGCAAATCCACTTGGAATACTCGATCGTTGGGTGCAGCTAGGCGCTTACCTGGCTGCTTTGGCTCTTTTTGGTCTACGTAGAAATAAGTCCCATGCCACTGGCGGTCTGGGAGAACTGCATAGGCTGTTTGTCCCATCATTACACCCATAGTCAAGGGAGGACGTTTGCGAAAGGAGCTTAGAATTAAGCTATTGTAAAGCTCTGGAGTTAAGGCTTTCTCGCTGCTTAATAACTCAGTTGTGCCAGCCAGGTCGCGCATCGATTGCTTTACAGGTTCTAGCTTGCCTTCAATAGAGATCACCTCAGTGTTTAGATTTTTGCGGATCTGAGTGAGTGACTGTTCTTTTAACAATTGATAGAAGAAAAAGCTAACACCACCGAGAATCACTAACGCACCGACCACAGTTGAGATAAACAGTACTGTGCTGGAAGATAGAACGGTTTGAGTAGCCGTTGATGGATTTATTATATATTTGTTTGTTGTTGCAGCAGAACTAGACAGAGAAGCTGAATAAGATTTTATAGATTCTTTGGCTGCTATTTTAGAAGCTTTTGTAGTAGTTGGAATTTTAGCAGTGCCAGAACCCCCAGGAAAGATATCAACACCAAGTTTTGCGACTCGTTCACACCAGTAACATTTGCCATAGTGATGACTGTAAATATGATTATTTACCTTATTACAAGTAGTCAGTTGATTAACTGCGATTTGCAAGGCATCGCGCCATTCTTCAGCAGTAGGACGGAAATGAGGTGATGCGTGTCCGTCATTAAAGCATTGGAGAAAACATCGCTTCAACTCTGGATGGACAACATCAAGAGGGATAGTATTTTGACTAGGGCGAATAAAGCTATTTTGACCACCATACCAATATCCTTGACGAATGAGTTCGGTTTGATCGGGAGAATCGCCTGCACCCGTCCATTCGCCAGAAAAGGGATGATAGCCAAATAATAAATAATGAATTAATACTGCTAAACGAAAACGATCGCAAATTTCTGTTTGATCTGTAGCAGAAAAATCTTTTCCTAACAATTCAACAGGGGTAAAACCTTCCGAACCAACCGTACAACGATAGATTTTTCCTGTTGTGGAATCGCGTACTTGAAAGGAATCGGTATCGATTACCGCAACTAAAGCACGGTCATTGACTAAAATATTCTGTGGCTTAATATCACCTAAAACATAGCCTTTCTCATGAAGTGCCTGAATAATCCAAGCAGTATTCAGCGCCGTGACATGGAGATAATACCAGTTGAAACCAGGAGCTTTCTTTTTCCGCAGGCTGGGGTTATAAACTGTGGTAAGTTCCCTACTGTCCCGAACGGCTGGCATCAAAAAGCCAACATAAGCCCCTTTGCCATCTTTAAGCAAATCTTGGGGAAAAGCGATGGAAATATGATTTTGGCTTGCCATCGGATCGACTGGCGGATTCGCCAACATCGCCTTTAGCTTCTCAATCCTCTCTGGAGTTGGGTTGTGATAAATCTTCGCCAGAATACCGCTAAGATTAGTTTCCCAAACTTCACCTTCGCCGCTACTCGCGATCTGATTACCTAGAGTAACAGGTTGATTGTTACTAGCGCGAGTTAGAACTGTCATCATAGCAGCACAATAGTAAGGTTTTATCGTCGTCGGTACGGGCATTTAGCCTGTCTGAGTCCAAAAAGCGGAGAAGATATTCGTCTTCTTGTTCTAAATCGCTGGCTTCCCGTAAATACTGTTCTAAGGGGTGAAAGAAAGGGGTAAAAGGTGTCCAGTCACTCATGCGAATTGCCACTCGTTCTAACCCATCCGTAGCCGCACAGATAAACTCTGGCTGGTGCGATCGCACGTCTACTTTCATCCCAGCCAAAGCTGTCGCTGAGGTGACAAATGTTGTCTCGTTGATGTATTCCCCTTTATCTGGAGAAAATAGCAATTCTAGTTGTTCGTGCTGACAGCGCAAAACAATAAATCCATCGCCAATTTGCATCGCTGCAACCCAGGTTGGAGTTGCTACAAAAGCCAGAAGAGTACAAGATAACTCCGCGATCGCATAACCTTTACTAACGGCTTGTGCTTCCAGTGTCGCGACGACTTGATTAACTACTTTGGTAAATAGTTCTCTAGCTTCTGCCTCATCTGGAGCTAAGCCAGAAAATTTCTCTTTTGTCAAGCACTCTAGCACTGTATCTACAGCTAATTTCGCGCCAACATCGGCATAGATTGCACTACCAGCACCATCTGCGACAGCACCGATAATTACATCGTGCAGAATTTTACAACTACCGTAATCTTGACAAGGGATTTGCTGTTTTAAATGACTCGTTCCCGTAGCAGAACGGGCGATCGCTTTCCAACTCATAAAATTACAAAATCCTCTGATTCATTAGGTGGTAATTTGTCCCCATCCCACGGGCGGTAAGGCAATCATCGTTCCCCCGACTTGGCTGCTAGAAACTCGTTTCATGGAAGTTGAAAGCCACTGGAACATAGATCTAAAATCCAATCCATTCAGTAGGAGTGGCGGACGTTCTGGCGGAGTTATTTGTCGCAGAATATTCAAATCTGCACCCTGCACGCCAACGCCAAAAAATAATAGCCGCCGTTGCACTTCAGCTTGTCTCACCCGTTGGGCGGCGTTCTGCCAAATATCCGTCGGCGCTCCATCAGTAATCAAGACAATCCAAGGGCGATAATATTGAATGCTGTTATTTTTGTAAGTCTCTTTGCGGTCTTCCAGTAAATCCAAAGCGTACTCGATTGCTTCACCCATTGGGGTTCTGTCTTCAGCTTTCAGCTTTGGTGGCGTAAAATTATCAATCGTGACAAAATCTTGAGCTAAGCGCACTGGACCAAAGGTAACGAGTGCTACTTCTACTCTCAACGATGCCATTTCATCTCTGTATACATCTTCTTTAAAAGCAGCTAATCCAGCATTCAAAGCATCAATCGGCGCACCCGACATCGAGCCAGATGTATCGCACAATAAAATTACTGGGCAACGTGGTTCGGGGTTATCCACAAATTCGGGTAGTCCTATAGGCATCCTAGACTTATCCTTTGATTAAGACTGACGTAGTAAGTTTTTTGCAACTGCGATCGCGTGTCTTCACTATGCTTAGGATGCCCAATTTGGCTATGAAATTCGGCTGTAAGAAAAATAGGAAGTTGTTGGGGCGGGTTCACCAAGAGACTGCGTTTCTAACAGATATTTCTGGTAAACCCGCCCGTACAGGAGTCGAGGGTAGAATTATCAAGATTTGTCACAATAAAGGCAGTATCGATAATTAAAAAAAGCGCGATCGCGCTTCACTAGTTACTAGCCACATACATCAATGACTGTTTCATCTCCAACCGCATCCCCCGCATTTCAGCCCGTACAAACTTGGACTTGGCAGGGATTCCCAATTTGCTATCAACAGCAAGGCGATTCTGGTATTCCCGTGGTTCTGATACATGGTTTCGGGGCTTCTTGGTGGCACTGGCGCAAAAATATTCCCTTTCTGGCACAGACTTGTAGAGTCTACGCCATCGATCTAATCGGTTTTGGTAGTTCGGCTAAACCGATTCCAGGGGAGTTACAACCAGGAAAACAGATCCAATATTCGTTTGAAACTTGGGGACAGCAGATTGCTGACTTTTGCCGCGAAGTGGTGGGAGAACCAGTAGTTCTGATTGGTAATTCTGTGGGTTGTATTGCAGCGATGCAGGCGGCGGTATATGCTCCAAATTTAACAATGGGTGTAGCAATGCTCAACTGTTCCCTGCGCCTACTCCACGATCGCAAGCGCGCTGGTTTACCTTGGTATCGACGTTTCGGCGCACCTCTGGTTCAGAAATTATTGGCAGTCAAACCAGTTGGTAAATTTTTCTTTCAACAGCTTGCCAAACCGAAAACAGTCAAAAAAATCTTGCTCCAAGCCTACGCCCATCCTGAAGCGGTAACGGATGAGTTGGTAGACATTTTGATGGCTCCAGCCAAGGATGCTGGGGCTGTAGCAGTGTTTGTTGCCTTCACAGCTTATTCTCAAGGTCCCTTACCAGAAGACCTGTTACCACAGCTATCATGTCCGGCAATTTTATTATGGGGAACCGCCGATCCTTGGGAACCAGTAGATTTAGGACGGGAATTAGCTAATTATTCCCAGGTACAAAAGTTTATCCCGCTTGAAGGAGTCGGGCATTGTCCCCAAGATGAGGCTCCAGAGTTGGTGAATCCGATTTTGCAGGAGTGGATTGGGGAATTGGGGAGGAGGTAATTGGTAATTGGTAATTGGTAATTGGTAATTGGTAATTGGTAATTGGTAA